>Ga0070741_10004025_pt1 | contig 35036 bp, 32 predicted proteins | sample Coa_R1_4_FD_66440 | JGI IMG/M metagenome (GOLD analysis project Ga0070741, IMG submission 66440) | Surface soil microbial communities from Centralia Pennsylvania, which are recovering from an underground coalmine fire - Coalmine... | ecosystem: Environmental > Terrestrial > Soil > Unclassified ... | reverse complement strand
CGCGACTGCGCCCACGCGATGACTTTGCGCTCGAGCAGCACCATGTAGGTGACCGCGACGAGCGTCGCGTTGAGCACGATCACGATCTTCAGCAGCGGAATGACGAGTTGATCGATCACCGGTCGACTTCTCCCAGCACGACGTCCATCGAGCCGATCAGCGCGACGACGTCCGCCACGAGGTGTCCTTTGACGAGGCGCCGCAACCCCTGCAGGTTGCAGAACGACGGCGGCCGGACGCGAAAGCGATACGGGTTCGTCGACTTGCCGTCGCTGACGATGAAGTAGCCGAGCTCGCCTTTCGGCGACTCGATCGCGTGGTACGTCTCACCCGCGGCCGGCTTGATCAACCGCGGCACCTTGCCGACGATCGGACCTTCGGGAATGCCCTGCGTCGCCTGCCGGATGATGCGCAGCGACTGCCGGAACTCTTCCATCCGCACCAGGTAACGATCGTAGGTGTCGCACGCCGTCCCGATCGGCACGTCGAATTCCATTTCGTCGTACGCCGCGTACGGTTCGTCCTTGCGCACGTCGCGCGCGACGCCCGAGCCGCGCAGCGGCGGACCGCACATGCCCAGCGCGATCGCTTCGGGACCGGAGATGACGCCGATGCCCTTCGTGCGTTCGAGCCAGATGCGGTTGTGCGTCAGCAGCTCTTCGTACTCGTCCAGTTTCTGCGCCATGATGTCGCAGAACTCGAGCACTTTCTTGTCCCACCCCGGCGGGATGTCCTGCGGGAGACCGCCGATGCGCATCGAGTTGTACGTGAGGCGCGCACCGCAGAACTCTTCGAAGAGATCGAGAATCAGCTCGCGCTCGCGGAACGCGTAGAGGAACACCGTCATCGCGCCGATGTCCATCGCGTGCGTGCCGACCCACAGGCAGTGGCTCGCGATCCGCTGGAGCTCCATCAGGATCGTGCGCACGTAGCGCGCGCGGCGCGGCACTTCGAGCTGCAGCAGCTTCTCCACCGTCTCGCAGTAACCGACGTTGCTGGTCGCCGCCGCCACGTAATCCATGCGGTCGGTCAACAGCACGATCTGCGTCCAGTTGCGGTTCTCCGACAGCTTCTCGATGCCGCGGTGCAGATAGCCGATGACGACGTCGCAGTCGACGACCTTTTCGCCGTCGAGGCGCAGCACGACGCGCAGCACGCCGTGCGTGCTCGGATGCTGCGGCCCCATGTTGATCACCAGTTCGTCGGTGTCGAACATGGCGCCGTGATGAACGCTGGTATCCATTACTCGATTTCCGATTCTTCTTTGGCCTGGCGCAGCTTCAACCAGTCCAGCGGATTTTCCATCAGCAGCTCACCCGGTCCTTCGAGCGGGTAATCCTTCCGCTGCGGAAATCCTTGCCAATCCTCGGGCATCAGGATGCGGCGGCGATCCGGATGTCCGGTGAAGTTGACGCCGAACATGTCGTAGACCTCGCGCTCGAGCCAGTTCGCAGCCGGCCACACCGACGTCATCGACGCGACCGGCGTCGTCTCGCCCGCGCGCACTTTCAGGCGGACGCGATGGCGCAGCCGCGTCGAATACAACATGTAAATCACGTCGAAACGGCCTTCGGCGGTCCGCGGCGGCCAGTCGGACGCGGTGAGATCCGACAGATAGTCGAACTGCGCGTCGGTGGCGGACTGCAGATGGCGCGCGACCGCTTCGAGCTTGTCGACGGCGACGATGATCGTCCAGTCGCCGAGATAGAGGCTGAGCGCCGTGACGGCTCCGGGGATCGCACTCTGCAGCGACGCGATGAACGCCGGCGCGACCGCATCGGCTGGCGGTGCCGGTTCGACCGGGCCTGTCGGCGCCGCGGCTTTTGGCGCGTGCTCGGCCGCCGGCGGTTTCGCTGCCGGCGCGGCCGGTTTGGGCGCCGCCGCGGCTGGCGCTGCCGGCTTCGCCACCGGCGGCTTCGCAGGCGCGGTCGGCTGACCGGTGGCCGAACTCGTTTCGCTGGTCGTCGCGGTCACCGCGGCTTCCGGATTTGCCGGCTTCGGCGCTGGCGGTTCAGCGCGCGGCGCACCGACTGGCGCCGCCGACGCACCGGCACCAGGCGCGTCGGTCCGCGAGACCTCGCCTTTGAGCGGCTCGGCCGGCGCGGAACTCGCGGGTTTGTCCGCCGCAGCTTCGGGGGGTGTCGGCGGTTTCTGCGCCTCGTCTGACATCTACTCTAGACCCACTCGAGCGCGCCCTTTTGCCAGGCGTAGTAATAGCCGACGACCAGGATGAAGATGAACACGATCATCTCGATGAGGCCGAACAGCATCAGCTTGTTGAAGATCACCGCCCACGGAAACATGAAGACGGTCTCGACGTCGAAAATCACGAACAGCATCGCGACGAGGTAGTAGCGGATGCTGTAGCGATCGCGCGCGTCGGTCGACGGCTCGATGCCGCATTCGTACGGTTCGAGCTTGACTTTGTTGTACTTAGCCGGATGCAGCAGGCTCGAAAACACGATTGTGAAAATCGCGAAACCTGTCGCGACGGCGACGAAGATGGCAATCGGAATGTATGCAGAAAGCATGAGGCGACGTGGGCTGGCCAGCGGGTTTATATCACACGCCGACTCGCTCATGCAATTTCCCGCAAGTCACAGATTTCAAACCGCTTTGACCCTTTGCGCTATACTGGATTGATGACGCCTCGGCAATTCTGGCGAGTCGTGCCGATTCTCGTTTCCTTCGTCGCGCTGGCCGCGTCCCACGCCTCCGCCCAGCCCAACGAGAAGTCGATGTACGTGAGCGTCGTCGATCAAAACGGCGCGCCGGTCGAAGGCTTGAGCAACGCGGACTTCATCATCCGCGAGGACAACGTCGCCCGCGAAGTGCTGCGCGTCGTGCCGGCGACACAGCCGATGGACATCGCGCTCCTCGTCGACACCAGCCAGCAGGCCCGCAACGATATTTCGCAGATGCGCCAGGCGCTGCCGACCTTTGTCGACCTGATGACGAAGCCGAACGACGCCGGCCGCAAGAATCAGATCGCCATCGTCGCCTTCGGCGAGCGGCCGACGATCTTCACCGAATACACGTCGGATCCGGCGCCGCTGAAGAAAGGCATCGACCGCATCTGGGCGATGCAGGGCGCCGGCGCGTACTTCGTCGATGCAATCGGCGAGGTCGTTCAAGGCTTCAAGAAACGTGAAGCGGCGCGCCCCGTCATCGTCGCCGTCGTCGTCGAAGGGCAGGAGCTGAGCTACCGGCAATACGACCAGGTGCTGCCGCAACTGAAAGACGCCGACGCGCCGCTCTACGCGTTGATGCTCGGCGCGCCGCGCGACGGCACGAGCGACGAAGCGCGCAGCCGATCCATCGTGCTCGATCGCGGGACGGCGGAAACCGGCGGCGTGCGCGAACAGTTGCTGACCAGCATGGCGCTCGGCGCCAAACTGAAGCAGCTCGCCGACCAACTCACCCACCAGTACGTCGTCACGTACGCGCGACCGCAGTCGCTGATTCCGCCCGAGCACATCACGGTGACGGCCGCCAAGCCGGCCCTGATCGCGCGCGGCACGCCAGTCAAGGACTCGAAACCGGATCAAAGAAAACCGTGAAGCTCGCTGCATCTGTTGCTGTCCTCACGATCGCGCTCGGACTCGTCGCAGCCGCCCAGCAAGTTCCGTTTCGCGCCGGCGTCGATCTCGTCTCGCTCAACGTGTCGGCGATGGAAGGATCGAAGTACGTCACCGACCTCACGCAGGATGATTTTTCGGTCTACGAAGACGGCGTGAAGCAGGAAGTCACGTTCTTCAACAAGAGCAACCTGCCGATCGCGCTCGCGCTGCTGCTCGATACGAGCGCCAGCATGGAAACGAAACTGCAGACCGCGCAGGAAGCCGCGATCGGGTTCGCGAAGAAACTGCGCCCGCAGGATCTCGCCGAAGTGATCGACTTCGACAGCCGCGTCGTCGTGCTGCAGAACTTCACGAACAGCGCGCCCGAGCTCGAGACGGCGATCCGCAAGACGTCGGCCGGCGGATCGACGTCGCTCTACAACGCGATTTACATCGCGCTCAAGGATCTCAAGAAGGTCGTCGCGAAGAACAGCGACGAAATTCGGCGTCAGGCGATCGTCGTGCTGTCGGACGGCGAAGACACGTCGAGCCTGCTGCCGTTCGAAGAAGTGCTGGATCTCGCCAAGCGATCCGAGACGGCGATCTACTCGATCGGGTTGCGGGCCGGCGAAGGTCCAGGCAGCTCGACCCGCGGGTTCAAGGAAGCGGAATTCGTCCTGCGGCAGTTCTCGCAGGAAACCGGCGGCCGTTCGTTCTTCCCGAACCAGCTCGCCGACTTGAACGGCGTCTACGGACAAATCGGCGACGAGCTCTCCAGCCAGTACACCGTCGGCTACACGTCACGCAACCCGAAGCGTGACGGCGCGTGGCGGCGCGTGGTCGTCCGCGTCAACCGTCCTAACGTGACCGCCCGCACGAAGCTCGGCTACTTCGCGCCGACGGCGACGCACTAACGTGAATTTCGCGCCACTATTGTTCTACGTCGCGGCGATGGTCGCGTACGGGTTTCATTTCGCCCGTCGCAATGCCGTCGTCGGGCGTTCCGCGACGACACTGCTGATCTTCGGTGCGCTCGCGCACACGTTCGTCATCGGCATGATGACGATGGAGCTCGGACACGTGCCTGTCGCCGGCGCATCGCCGGCAATCTCCACTTTCGTGTGGCTGCTGGCGCTCTCGTATCTGTACACCGAGCTCACGACCGACGAGCGCGCGATGGGCGTGTTCATCCTCCCCTTCATCGTGGCGATGCAGATCCTGCCGGCTGTTCGGCCGAGCATCGGGACGCGATCGGCCGTGCTCCAGGGACCGCTGTTCGGCGTCCACGTGTCGTCGTTGCTCTTCGCCTACGCGAGCTTCGCGCTCGCCTGCGTGATCGGCATCACGTACATGCTGCAGTTCAAAGAGATCAAAGCAAAGCACCTCGGCTTCTTTTACACACGGCTGCCGTCGCTGCAGGTGCTCGATCGCATGAACCGGGTCGCGACCGTCATCGGCTGGATCTTCCTGACCATCGGCATCGTCGTCGGCGTGATCTGGGCGGCGCAGGCGCGCGGCGGATACGCCGGCGATCCGCGCGTCCAGGCGATGTCCTTCCAGGATCCGAAGATCTTCGTGGCGGTGATGTGCTGGGCGGTCTATTCGTTCGACGTGTTCGCGACGCGATGGATCGGCTGGGGCGGGCGGAAGAGTGCGTACCTGTCGCTCATCGGCTTCGCGATCGTGCTCGTCAACTTCCTGCCGATCACGTATTTCCTGACCAAGAGCCACAACTTCCAATGAAGCTGCTCCTGGTCGGCATCAGTCATCGCACCGCGCCCGTCGAACTCCGCGAGCGCGTCGACTTCAACGTCCGTGGCGTCTCCGAGGCGCTGTCGACGTTGACGAGCCGAGGCTCGGTCCGCGAAGCGGTCATCGTGTCGACCTGCAATCGTGCGGAAATCTACGCCGCGTGCGATGACGCCGCGGAGGCGCGGCAGGACATCGCGCGGTTCATCAGCGAGTTCACCGACGTGCCGGCGTCCGACGTCACGCCGCACATTCAGGAGCTCGTCGACGTCGACGCCGCGCGCCATCTGTTCCGCGTCGCCGCAGGCCTCGATTCGCTCGTCGTCGGCGAGCCGCAGATTCTCGGCCAAGTCAAAGAAGCCCATACGGCGGCGACCGAGGCGCACACCTCCGGCCCGATCCTGAATCGCCTGTTCCATTCCTGCTTCGGCGTCGGCAAGCGCGTGCGCACCGAAACCGGACTCGGATCCGGCGCCGTCTCGGTCAGCTTCGCGGCGGTCGCGCTCGCGAAGAAGATCTTCGGGGACCTCAGCGGACGCAACGTCGCCGTCATCGGCGCCGGCGAGATGGGCAAATTGACGGCGCTGCACATCAAAACGCAGGGCGTCCATCACATGACGATCGTCAGCCGGACGATGGCGCATGCGGCGCGGACGGCGCAGGCGATCGGCGGCGCGAGCGCGGCGCCATGGGACGAGCTCGATGCGGTCCTCGGCGCGGCCGACATCGTCATCAGCGCGACGGGCGCGGCGCAGCCGATCCTGACCAAGGCGCACGTCGAGCAGGTCATGCGCCCGCGCCGCAATCGGCCGCTCTTCATCATCGACATCGCCTTGCCGCGCGACGTCGAAGCGGCCGCCGGCGAAATCGAGCAGGTGTTCCTCTACAACATCGACGACCTTCAGGCGACGGTCCGCGAAAACCTGGCGCGGCGCGCCAGCGAAGTGACGCGCGCCGAAGCGATCGTCGAAGAAGAAATCGGCAAGTTCGCCGCATGGTTCCGCTCGCGTGGCGCCATCCCGACGCTCGTCGCCTTGCGGCAGCGGTTCGATGCGATTCGCCGCGCCGAGTTGGAGCGCCTCGATTTCAAGCTCTCGACGCTTCCGCCCGAAGCGCGCGAACGCGTCGACGAAATCACACACCTCATCGTCGAAAAGCTGCTGTTGAAACCGACCGAGCAGTTGAAATCGGGTGATACCGAAAACGTCAACTCATATGCGGAAGCGTTGACGCGCCTCTTTGCGCTTGCCGAGGACGAGGCGGCAAAAGCCGCCGCGCCGGGCGATTCCACCAACGTCGAGCCGTTCCAACGCGACCGGCGACGGCAGCCTCGCTGACGTGACCACCGAACTCCGCCTCGGCACGCGCGGCAGTCAACTCGCGCTCTGGCAAGCCAACACGGTCAAGCGGCTCATCGAAGAACGCGGCGGTCCGCCGTGCCGCATCATCATCATCAAGACGTCGGGCGATCGGCTGCAGGACGCGCCGCTGTCGGAAGTCGGCGGCAAGCGGCTCTTCGTCAAGGAAATCGAAGATGCGATGCTGCGCGGCGACATCGATCTCGCCGTCCACAGCAGCAAGGACATGCCGGCGGTCCTGCCGGATGGACTCGTCATCGCCGGCGTGTTGCCGCGCGAAGATCCGTTGGATGCGGTCATCCTCCCGATGGCTCAGGGCTCGAGGCTCAGGGCTCAGACGATCAGCGAGCTCGTCGCCGCCCTCGGCGATGCGCCGTCGATCGGAACCGGTTCCGTGCGCCGTATCGCGCAGCTCACGCGACTGATGCCGGGCGCCGCCTTCGCGCCGATTCGCGGCAATCTCGATACGCGGTTGCGGAAGCTGGACGAGGGCGCGCATGATGCGCTCGTGTTGGCAGCGGCCGGACTGCGACGTCTCGGTTTTTCATCGCGCATCACGATGACGATCCCCGCTGACGCGTGCGTCCCCGCGCCGGGCCAGGGCATCGTCGCGATCGAGATCCGCGACGGTGACGAGGCGACGCGTCAGGCGGTCGCGCGCATCGACGATCCGACGGCTGGCGCGGCACTTCGCGCCGAACGCAGCCTCGTCGCGGCGCTCGGCGGCGGATGCCAGACGCCGATCGGCGCGCTGGCGACGCCGGTCGACGGCGACGCGCTGGAGTTGGTGGCCGCCGTGGTTGCGCTCGACGGCAGCCGCGCCGTTCGCGCGCATGCGCGTGCGTCGCGCGCCGACGCAGCGGCGCTTGGCGCGCGCGTCGGGCAACAGTTGCTCGCCGACGGCGCCGGCGACATCCTCGCCGAAGCGGAACGCGCGCGCGGCACCGTGGAAGGATTACAGCCCTGAGCATCGTCTATTTGATCGGCGCCGGCCCCGGCGATCCCGGGCTGATCACCGTCCGCGGACTGCAGTGCCTCGAGTCCGCCGACGTGGTGCTCTACGACCATCTCGTCCCGCCGAAGCTGCTGCGCTACGCGCGGCCCGATGCGGAGAAAATCGACGTCGGTACGGCGGCGCCGCAACCGCTCGAGCAGGAAGCGATTTGTTATCTGCTCGCCGAGAAAGCGCGCGAGGGCAAAACGGTCGCGCGGCTGAAGTGGGGCGATCCGTTCGTGTTCGATCGCGGCGGCAACGAGGCGCTGTTCCTGCACGAGCAGCGCGTGCGTTTCGAAGTGATCCCGGGCATTCCTGCCGGCATTGCCGTCCCGAGTTACGCCGGCGTGCCGATCACCTATCCCGGCGGCGGCGACACGCTGACGTTCATTCGCGGCCACGAAGACGAAGGCAAGACCAAGTCGTCGATCGACTGGACGAGCCTCGCGCGTCTCGACGGCACGATCGTCTGCTACGCCGGGCCCGATCAGATTCCGCACATGCTCGGCTCGCTGCTGTCGCACGGCCGATCGGCCGACGATTCCACGGCGGTCGTGTATGACGGCACGCTGCCGACGCAGACGACGGTCTTCGGCACGCTGGCCGACGTCGCGAAATCGACGAAGGACTCGACCGATCGCCGTCCCGCGGTGGTTGTCGTCGGCCGCGTCGCCGGACTCCGCGAGCACCTGCGCTGGTTCGACGCGCGGCCGCTCTTCGGCAAGCGCGTGCTCGTTACACGTCCGCGCGAACAGGCCGGCGATCTCGTCGAACGTCTCGAAGCGATGGGCGCCGAACCGATCGTCGCGCCGATGATCCGCATCGTGCCGCCCGAAGACTACGCACCGCTCGATGCCGCCACGGCGCGCGTCACGGAGTTCGACTGGATCGTGTTCGCGAGCGCGAATGCCGTCGATGCGTTCATGGAGCGGCTGCTCGCGGGACCGCGCGATCTGCGCGCGCTCGGCGCGACGAAGATCTGCGTCGTCGGCCAGGCGACGGCCGAGCATCTCGCGAAGCACGGCGTCAAGGCCGATCTGATCCCGGCGGAGTACCGCGCCGAGGCGGTCGTGCCGGCGATGAAGGAACTCGCGCCGATCGACGGCCTGCGCGTCCTCCTGCCGCGCGGCGACATCGGCCGCGAAGTGATCGCCGAAGAATTGCGCAGAGGCGGCGCCGACGTGACCGAGATCGTCGCCTACCGGACGATCGTCGTCGAACCGGAACGCGAGGGCGAACCGGACATCTACCGCATGCTCCTCGAGCGGCACATCGACGTCGTCACGTTCGCGAGCCCGTCCGCTGTCCGCAACTTCGTGCGCGTGCTCGGCGACGAGCCCGCGGCGGATCTGCTGCGCACGACGGTCGTCGCCTGCATCGGACCGGTCACGGCTGAGGCGGCCGCGCAATGCAACATCCAGACGACGATCATTCCGATAAGCTACACGGTACGGTCGATGGTGGACGCCATCGTGAAGTACTTCGAGACGAAGTCGACAGACCACAATTAACCGTTCACAGTCCCATGAGCCACGTCCACACGTACTCGACGTTGAAGATCACGCACCGGATGCGCCGGCTGCGCCAGAGCGAGTCGATCCGCGCGCTCGTCCGCGAGACGCGCCTGTCGCCCGACAACCTCGTGTTGCCGCTGTTCGTCTGCGAAGGCGAAGGTGTCCGCCGCGAAGTGTCGTCGATGCCGGGCGTGTTCAACCTGTCGGTTGACGAAGCGGTCAAAGAGGCGGAAGCGGCGCGTGCGGAAGGCGTGAAGAGCGTCATCCTGTTCGGCCTGCCCGATCGCAAAGACGACATCGGATCGACGGCCTACGATCCCGAAGCGCCGGTGCAGTGCGCGATTCGCGCGATCAAGCGCGAAGTGCCCGAGACGCTCGTGATCACCGACGTCTGCCTGTGCGAGTACACCGATCACGGCCACTGCGGCATCATTATCGACGACGAGATCGCGAACGATCCGACGGTCGATCAGCTCGTGCGCGCCGCCGTGTCGCATGCCGCGGCGGGGGCGGACATCGTCGCGCCGTCGGACATGATGGACGGACGCGTCGGGGCGATACGCGCGGGGCTCGACGAGCGCGGGTTCGAGAGCGTCGCGATCATGTCGTACGCGGCGAAGTACTGGTCGGCGTTTTACGGCCCGTTCCGCGAAGCCGCCGATTCTGCGCCCGCTTTCGGTGACCGTCGGTCGCATCAAATGGATCCGGCTAACGTCGCCGAAGCGCTCCGCGAGGTGGAACAGGACATCGCGGAAGGCGCCGACATCGTGATGGTCAAGCCGGCGCTTCTCTACCTCGACGTCATCGGCCGCGTGAAGGATCGCTTCGGATATCCGACGGCGGCGTATCACGTCAGCGGCGAATACGCGATGCTCAAAGCCGCCGCACGCAACGGGTGGATCGACGAACCGCGCGCGATGATGGAGACGCTGACGTCGATTCGCCGCGCGGGCGCCGACATCATCCTGACCTACTACGCCCGCGAAGCGGCGCGCGCGCTCGCGTGATCGTCTTCGCCGCGGCGGCGCTCGCGGTCACGCTCGGCATCACCAACGACGCCGTCACCGCGCCTACCCAGATTGCGGCGGGGCTCACGACCTTCACCATCGACAATCACGCGACCGCGCCGCACGCGCTGCGGTTCGTCAAACTCTCGGCTCCGCACACTTCCGACGAGTTCGGCGCCTTCTTGAGATCCGGCGGCAAGCCGCCGGCGTGGATCTCGACCGTCGGCGGCGTCGCGACGCTCGCGCCGAGCCGATCCGAGGACTACACGATCACGATCGCCGCCGGTTCGTACGTCATCGTGGATGGCGATCGGTTCGTGCCGCTGCGCGTCACCGGTCCGGCCGCGAAGGCGCAGCCGCCGGCCGCCGACGTCAACGTCCGGTTGCGCGATCACGGCTTCCAACTGAACGCGCCGCTCTCCAGCGGCAAGCAAACCATCCATCTGCAGAACGTCGGGAGCGAGCCGCATCAGGCGCTCATCGTCCGCCTCCCCGAGCGGGTCAGCGAATTCGCGATCCGGACGTGGATCACGAATGGGTCGCACGGCGAGCACCCGGGTGAACCGGTCGGCGGGGCGCTCGAGGTGCCGATCGGCGCCGAGGCGTGGGTGACGCTCGATCTCACGCCGGGACGCTACATCCTCCTGTGCGGTCAACTCGAAGAAGAAGGACGGCATTTCGACCTCGGGATGATCTATCGTTTCGAAATCGAGTAACCCCATGTTGAAAGGCTTCAAGCAATTCCTCCTGCGCGGGAACGTCGTCGATCTCGCGGTCGCCGTCATCATCGGCGCCGCTTTCGGCGGCGTCGTGACGGCGCTCGTCAAAGATCTCCTGACGCCGCTCATCGCCGCGATGTTCGGCAAGCCCGACTTCTCGGCCATCGCCTTCACGATCAACGGCAGCAAGTTCCTCGTCGGCGACTTCATCAACGCCGTCGTGTCGTTCCTGCTCGTCGCGATCGCGATTTACTTCTTCATCGTGGCGCCGATGAATTACATCGCCGAGCGGCGGAAGCGCGGCATGCCGCCGCCCGATCCCACGACGAAGCAGTGTCCCGAGTGTCTGAGCGACGTGCCGATTGCGGCGCGCCGCTGCGCCCACTGCGGGCAGGTGATTGCCGCGGTGTCGGCGCTCATCGCCCTCGCGCTCATCACGTCGGTCAGCGCGCAGCCGCGGCCGTTCGATCTGCTCATCACGAACGCACGCATCGTCGACGGCAGCGGCGGACCGTCGATGACCGGCGCGATTGGCGTCCGCGACGGCCGGATCGCGGCGGTCGGCCGCGTCACCGGAACGGCGACGCGCACGATCGATGCACACGGATTGGTGGTCGCGCCAGGATTCATCGATCCGCACTCGCACTCCGACTTCGCGCTCCTGACCGACGGCAATGCGGAGAGCAAGATCCGCCAGGGCGTGACGACCGAAGTGATCGGCGAGAGCGGATCCGTCGCGCCGCAGAAGCCGACCGCGAATCGTCCGTGGACCGATTTCTCCGGCTACTTCGGCGCGATCGAAAAATCGAAGATCTCGGTGAACCTGCTGTCCTACGTTGGACTCGGACAGGTGCGCGAGTACGTGATGGGCAACGACGAGCGCGCGCCGACGGCTGACGAGCTCGCCAGGATGACCTCGCTCGTCGCCGACGCGATGCGTCAGGGCGCCTACGGCACGGCGACGGGCTTGATCTACACACCCAACGCGTACGCCAAGACCGACGAACTGATCGCGCTGTCGAAACCGGCGGCGGCCGCCGGAGGCTTCTACGTCTCGCACCTCCGCTACGACGGCGACAAGTGGCGCCAGGGGATTCAGGAAGCGATCGACATCGGCGAAGGTGCGCACATCCCGGTCCAGATCCTCCACCTGAAGATCACCGGGGCGAAGAACTTCGGGAAGATGAAAGACGTCATCGCGCTGGTCGAAGCGGCGCAGAAACGCGGCGTCGAGATCTCCGCCAATCAGTATCCCTACGTCGCGAGCAGCACCGGCTTGATTCAAACGATCCCGCCGTGGGCGCACGAGGGCGGCAACGCGAAGCTCGTCGAGCGGCTCAAGGATCCCGAGACGCGCGCGAAGATTCGCAAAGAGATGGACGATCCGAATCCGACGTGGGAGAACCGTCTCATCTCGGCCGGCACCTGGCACAACGTGCAGATCGCCTCACTCCCCGCCCGCACGGGGATGGACACCGGCTACAAGCGCTTCGAAGGCAAACGCGTGGACGAAGCGGCGAAGGAGATGGGGAAAGACCCCTACGACTTCGTGTTCGACATGCTGATTGCGAACGGCGGCAGCGTGAGCTGTGTCTGGTTCATCATCGACGAACGCGATCTCACGCTCGCCATGCAGCAGCCGTGGGTCTCGATCGGATCGGATGGTTCCGCGCTCGCGACGAGCGGTCCGCTGCGAACCGGCGTACCGCACCCGCGCAACTTCGGCACGTTCCCGCGCGTGCTCGGCAAGTACGTGCGCGAGGATCACGCGCTGACGCTGGAACAGGCGGTCTGGAAGATGAGCGGCCTCACCGCGAAGCAACTGCACATCGCGGATCGCGGGCTGATCAAAGAAGGGCTCGCCGCGGATCTCGTAATATTCGATCCGGCGACGGTGGCCGACCGCGCCACGTTCACCGATCCATTTCAGTATCCGGTCGGCATCCCCACCGTGATCGTGAACGGTCGCGTGGTGCTCGACAACGGCCGCCACACCGGTGCTCGACCAGGTGTCGTCATCCGAGGCAAGGGTTACACGTCCTAGGTACGACGTGCGTAGCGCGATGTGCGGTGCGACGTGCGTCATGGCGATCGCGAGCACGACACTTCTCGGTCAACCGCTCGATCGAATAACAGGCAAGGTCCTCGACGGCCGCGGTACGCCCGTGACGGACGCGGCAGTCCGCGTCGAAGCGGTGTTCGGATTTGCGGGCGGCGACTACCTCGGTCAAAAGACGTTCGCCACGAAAACCGGCTCCAAAGGTGACTGGGCGATTCTTGGCTTCAAAGCCGGCATCTGGGTCTTCGATGCGTCTGTGCCCGGCTCGGTCGCCGACGTCGTCGTCTTACCCTTCAACGTGGTCACGCCACCCAACAGCGGCGTCGGTGGACTGACGCCGGCCTGGCATCCCGTGCTTCGACCGTCGCCGCGCCCGCCGGGAGAAATCGGGCAGACGTTGGCGGACGCGGAGGTCGCGGCGCGCGCCGGCCGATCGGATCGCGCCGTTCCGCTGCTGGCGCGGGTCGCCGACTCGAACGATGTCGACGTGCTGACGGCCGCCGGCCGGATTTGTCTGCTGATGCACGACGGTGCGGCGGCGCGACCGTTCTTCAAACGCGCGCTCGAACGGGATCCGCAGTCATTTCGTGCGGCGCTCGGCATGGCGTCCGGCGCACTGCTGCAGCGCGACGGCGCGACCGCCGGCAAGGCGTTTCACGACGCGCGCGATCGAACCACGGACAAGGACGAGCGGGGATACTTAGCCGCCGCGGTCGCAGATCTGAACAAAGCGAACAACGTTCTCCGAGGCACATATTGATGCAACGAACATCAGCGGTCCTCCGTCGCTCGCGCGCTGCGCTCGCGAGCGTTGGCGTGATGGCGGCGCTTCTGACGACGGACGCCGCCGCGCAACAGGCGGTCAGCCGCTTGAAAGGACGCGTCGTTTCGGAAAAAGGCGAGCCGATCGCGAACGCGACGGTACATGTCGAGGCGTTTTATGGATACGCTGCCGGCACGTTCGACGGTCAGCGCACCTTCACCGCGACGACCGACAAGAGCGGCAGTTGGAACGTGCTCGGCATCAAGTCGGGCGTGTGGCTGTTCGAGGTGTCGGCGCCCGGCTTTCTGCCGGAGACGGTCGGACTGCCGATTCGACTCCTGACCACCGTGAGTCAGATGCAAGCCGGGATGGCGTTCGACTGGCAATTGATTCTCAAACCGATCCCGATGCCCAACAGCGAACGCGGGCAGGTGCTCTTGAACGCGAGCGAGGCGGTCGGCGGCGGACACGCCGATCAGATGCGGGAGCTGCTCGCGCGCGTGCCGGCCGATGCGGATGCGGAATATCTCGCCGGCGCCGGCCGGATCGCGCTCATGGGGCGCGATCGCGATCTCGCCAACACCCTCTTCCGCCGGGCGCTCGAACGCGACCCCTCGTCGTACCGCGCCGCACTCGGGATCGCCACGTGTTTCCTGCTCGGACGCGATTTCGACAGCGCGTCGAAGGTCTTCGATGCTGCGCGAAACCGCACACACGACAAAGACGAGATCAAATTCATTACGATCGCGCTGACGGATCTCGCTACGATCAAGGTTCGATGAAAACTACACGGTCAGCTCGCCTGTTCGATCGGGCACTCAAGATTCTTCCGGGCGGCGTCGACAGCCCCGTGCGCGCCTTCAAGGCGGTCGGCGCGGCGCCGCTCTTCATCAAACGCGCCTCCGGCGCCTACATCGAGGACATCGACGGCAATCGTTTCGTCGACTACGTGATGTCGTGGGGACCGTTGATCCACGGTCATGCGCCGAAGGGACTCATCAAAGCCCTGAACAGCGCCGCCGCGCGCGGCACGAGCTTCGGCGCGCCGAGCCCGCTCGAAGTCGAGCTCGGCGAGCGCGTGCGTGCGCTGATGCCGTCGATGGAGCGCGTCCGCTTCGTCAGCTCGGGCACCGAAGCGACGATGAGCGCGATCCGCGTCGCGCGGGCCGCGACCAAGCGCGAGAAGATCATCAAGTTCGAAGGCTGTTATCACGGCCACGCCGACGCGTTCCTCGTCAAAGCGGGATCGGGCGCGCTGACGCTCGGCACGCCGACGAGTCCAGGAGTGACGAACGGCGCGTCGGCCGACACGCTCATCGCGAGCTACAACGATCTCGAGTCGGTCGCGCGGCTGTTCGATGCGAACCGCGGCGCAATCGCGGCGGTGATCGTCGAACCGATCGCCGGCAACATCGGCCTCGTCCCGCCGGCGCCAGGATTTCTCCAGGGTCTGCGGCAGCTGTGCACCGCCGAACGCACGCTGCTGATTTTCGACGAGGTGATCTCCGGCTTCCGCGCATCAGCCGGCGGCGCACAGGAAGTGGTGCGCGTCATTCCCGATCTCACCTGTCTGGGCAAAATCATCGGCGGCGGATTGCCGGTCGGCGCGTACGGCGGCCGCGCGAACTTGATGGACTTCGTCTCGCCCGCGGGTCCGGTCTATCAGGCGGGGACGCTATCGGGCAATCCGCTCGCGATGACCGCGGGGTTGTGGGCGCTCGAGCGCCTGACGCCGAAGCTGTACACGTACCTCGCGTCGCTCGGCGCCCGGCTCGCCGGCGGACTCGCCGACGCCGCGCGCGAGAACGGCGTCGCGCTCCAGGTGAACGCGTTCGGATCGCTCGTCACGCCCTTCTTCACCGATCGTCCGGTTCGCGACTACGCGTCGGCGACGAGTGCCGACGCCTCGAAGTACGCGGCATTCTTCAGGGGCATGATCACGCGCGGCATCTACCCGCCGCCTTCGCAGTACGAAGCGTGGTTCATCTCCGGCGCACACACCGCGAAGGATATTGATCGGACTGTGGCCGCTGCGCGAGCGGCCATGTGTGGTCTCAAGTAACGGAGGAGACAGTCCTCCATTACCTCCGGATATCGAGCGGGCTGTCGAGCCTCACTCGCAGCACCGTTCCTGACGGCAGATTCACATCCTGACCTTCGGTCGCGGCGATCGTGCCGCCGCCGCCGATCAGAATCCCCGCGAGCGCGCCCTTGGCGCCGCCGAGAATCGCGCCGAGGATCGCACCTGCGCCGGCGCCGATGCCGATCTTCTCCTTTTCACCCGCGATGCCTTCGCTTTCGAGCGCCTGCGTCACCGTTCCGCGCATCGGCAGGGCGCGGCCGTTCACCGTCACGCGATCGAACGCGACCGTCATCGAGCCTTTGCGCTCGATGCGCGTCGCCTTGTGGACGGAGCTGACGATGCCGCGCATCACCGACCCGGCTGGGATGAGGACGCGGCCGCCTTCGTCGCGCAGATCGACCATCGTGGTCGCCTCGAACCGATCTTCGGGCTGACTGGTGCCGGAGCTGAGCGACTGCTGCAGCCGGACGTCGAACTCGGTGCCGACCGGAATCTCGTTCGGATTTTGCGAGCGGCCGGCCGTCGGCGCCGGACGTGGATAGTCGTTGTCGCGCGGACTGTCGGTGATGCCGGTCGGCGGCGTGTAGCCACCGGTCGCATCGCCGCGCGCACGCGAACGGATGTTGTCGATGCGATCGCGAATCTCCGCATACTCGGTCGTCGCGATCGGTTCGTTGCGTCGCGCTTTGACTTTCAGGTACGTGACTTCGTCACGCGCATCGTCCAGCTCGCGCTGCAACTGCGACGCGAGCGCGCCGTCGCGCGATCGCAGCTGTGAGATGTCCCGCGAGACGTCGGAGATGTTGTCCTGAAGCCGTTGGACGTCAGAGTTCGAGATGCGGTCTTGCGCTCCTGCTGACCCTGACATCAGCGCGAGCGCGAGCACTGGACCGGCGAATCTCATCAGTTTCATGAGGACTCCTCCGGTTGTGCCGCTGCAAGTCTATCGCCAGGGCATGAGGCGCTGGATGAAGCTAATTCGCGCGAGATCGTTGTAGATGACCGTGACCATCAGCATCAGGATGACCACGAATCCGGCCAGCAGCATCTTCTCCTTCACCTTGACGCTGAAGTCGCGGCGCGCGATCCCCTCGAGCGCCATGATGAAGATGTGGCCGCCGTCGAGCACCGGAATCGGCAGCAAATTCACCAGGCCGAGGTTCAGGCTGATCATCGCCATGAAGCTGAAGAGCGCAACCCAGCCGAGCGACGCCGACTCGCCGGACATCTGCGCGATCGCAACCGGTCCCATCAATTGCTTCGGCGACGTTTCGCGCGTGACGAGCCCCCAGACCGTCTGACCGATCAGGCCCGCCCATTCGATGTTCTTGCGGACGCTCAGCGTGACCGCTTCGAGCGCCGTCGGCTTGAAGTGCTTCGTCGCTTCGGAGATTGAGACGCCGATGCAGCCGACGTTACCGGCCACGCCGGTGCAGCCACCGCGCGCCGGCGTCACCGGCAGATCCAGGCGTTGACCGTTGCGCTCGACCGCAATCGTGATTCGCTCGCCCGGATGCGCAGCGATCGCCTTGATCAAGCCCGGACGAAATGTCATCGGCTCGCCGTTGACCGAGAGGATCACGTCGCCCGCTTTGATGCCCGCTTTGTCGGCCGGCTCGCCCGGGTTGACGTGCGGAATCATCGGATGCACGTCAGGCAGCACGCCGATGTAGCCGATTTCGAATCGGCTCTGTCCCGGCATCACCGTCGTCGTCAACTTCTTCGTCAGCGCCTGGCCGTTCCGCAAAATGTCGAGCGTGATCTCTTTGTTCGGCTTCGACCCGACGGCGAGTTCGTACTGCTCCCACGTGTCGACGCGATGGTCGTCCACCGACATCACGCGATCGCCGGGCAGGATGTCGGCCTTCGCGGCCGGCGAATCAGGGAGCGTGACGCCGACGACGACCGGCTGGTCTTCGAACGACGGCACTTCGGCGCCCTGATACAGCACGATCGACGTCAGGATGAGCGCCAGCACGATGTTCATCGCGGGGCCCATGATCAGGACCTGGAAGCGTTCCCACTTCGTCTTCGAGAGGAATTCGTCCGCGCGCCCGGTGCGCTCCTCCTCGGGGCTGTCGCCCGCCATCTTCACGTACCCGCCGAGCGGCAGCGCGCCGATGCTGTATTCGGTATCGCCGCGCGTGAAGCTGACGATCGTCGGGTTGAACCCGAGCTGAAATTTCAGGACGCGGATGCCGACGCGCTTCGCGGCGAGGAAATGTCCCAGCTCGTGCACGAACACGAGGACGCCGAGCACGAAGGCAAATGCCAGAAGCGTTGTCACAGTTTTGATTCTACCGCGCCGGCCTCGCGCTCCGCATACTCGCGCGCCCAGCGGTCAACGGCGCGCACCGCCGCCAGCGACTCGACCGGCGCCGGCTGATGCGCACACATGGTTCGTTCGATCACGTGCGGAATCGCGGTGAAGCTGATCCGCCCGTCGAGGAATCGTGCGACCGCGACTTCATTCGCCGCGTTCAGCACAACGGGCAGGCTGCGTTCGGCGTCGAGCGCGCGGTACGCGAGGCGCAGGCACGGGAAGGCGTCCGTATCGGGGACGTCGAAATCGAGACGTCCGGCGCGGGTCAAATCGAGCGGCGGCAGCGGTGCCGTCCAGCGATCCGGGTATGAGAAGGCATACTGAATCGGTAGACGCATATCGGTGACGCCAAGTTGCGCGAGGAACGATCCGTCCACGAACTCGACCAGGGAGTGGACGACCGATTGCGGATGGATCACGACGTCGATCTGATCGGCTCGAACGCCGAACAGCCAGTGCGCTTCGATCACTTCGAGGCCCTTGTTCATGAGGGTCGCCGAATCGATCGTGATCTTGCGTCCCATGCGCCACGTGGGATGTTTCAGGGCGTCTTCGGCCGACACGCCCGCAAGCTCCGCCGCCGTGCGCCCACGGAACGGTCCGCCCGATGCGGTCAGCACGAGGCGTTTGACTTCCGCGTGTGTGTGCCCGTGCAGACACTGGTGAATCGCGTTGTGCTCGCTGTCGACGGGCAGGATCGCGACGCCACGTCGCGCGGCCGCTTCGGTAACGAGGCCGCCGGCCATCACCAGCACTTCTTTGTTGGCGAGCGCGATCGTTTTGCCCAAGTCGATCGCCGCGAGCACTGCTTCGAGCGCCTCGGTACCGCTCGACGCGCAGAGCACGATGTCGGCGTCGGGATGCGACGCGACCGCCACGAGACCCTCGCGCCCCGTTGGAACGTCGTCGCGCGGCGGCGTGTAGCGCGAAGGCTTCAGCCGAGCGACCGCGTCGTCGGTCGCCATCGAGACGATCTCGGGCCTGTAGCGATCGATCTGCGACGCGAGCAGATCCGCGTTCTCGCCTGCCGCAAGACCGACGACGCGCAGCTTGTCTGCGTGGGCGTCGACGACGTTCAGCGCGCTCTGGCCGATGGAGCCGGTCGAGCCGAGGATCGCGATGCGCTTCACACGACCAGCACGAGATAGAAAGCCGGCGCGGCGAACAACAGCGCGTCGATCCGATCGAGCACGCCGCCGTGACCCGGAATCAGATTCGAGCTGTCTTTCACGCCGGCGCGGCGCTTGAGAAACGATTCGAACAGGTCCCCAGCGATGCCGAGCGCGACGATCGCCAGACCAAGACCGATCCGCACTGCCATCGACATCCGCGGCACCCACCACGTGCAGAGCAGGGCGAACAGCAGGGTGCCGAACACAAACCCGCCGATCGCCCCTTCAACCGTCTTCTTGGGACTGATCCGCGGCGCCAGCGGCCGCCGTCCGAACGCGCGACCCGTGTAGTACTGCGCGGTGTCGCTCACCATCACCGTCAACATCAACAGGAATACGGCCTGCGGACCGCCAATCAGCCGCAGCTGCACCAGCGACGCAAGCGGCAGCGCGATGTACACCACCGCCATCGGAATCGCCACGAGCAGCGGCACGAGCCGATACAGCTCCGCGATGGCCAGGAGCGCGACGACGAGGGCGAAGATTTCGAAGGCAACCGGCGGCGCGAACCACACAAGGACAACGACCAGCAGGACGAGAACCGCGCCGCTGATCACGCGCGTCATCGTGTCGCGACTGGCGACTGACGACTGGTGACCGGCGACTGATTGATCCCGCCGTACCGCCGATCGCGCTTCTGGTACGCGATGACCGCTTCGAGCAGGTGACGACGCCGAAAATCAGGCCACAAGGTTTCGGTCACCCAAATCTCCGAGTACGCGATCTGCCACAGCAGGAAATTGCTGATGCGCATCTCGCCGCTCGTCCGGATCAACAGATCGGGATCGGGTTGGCCGGCGGTGTAGAGAAATTCGCCGAACTTGCGTTCGTCGAGATCATCGGGGTTGATGCCGGCGGCGAGCACGCGCTTCGCGGCGTCGATGATCTCGGCGCGGCCGCCGTAGTTCAACGCGATGTTGAACAACATGCCGTGGTTGTTTTCGGTCTGATGGATGCCGATCTCGAGCTCGTGCTGCACGTCCGGTGAGAGTTCGTCCTTGCGCCCGATCACCTGAAAGCGGATGTCGTTCTTCATCAGCGTGCCGAGCTCGAGCCGGATGTAGCGCTTCAACAGCGTCATCAGCACGTTGATTTCGGTGCGCGGGCGCTTCCAGTTCTCGACCGAGAACGCGTACAGCGTCAGGACCTCGATGCCAAGCCGCGCGGAGGTTTCGACCACGTCGCGGACCGAGTCGATGCCGGCGCGGTGTCCCTCGACGCGCGGCAGGTGACGCTGCGCGGCCCAGCGCCCGTTGCCGTCCATGATGATCGCGATGTGAGCGGGCAGCTGCTCGAAATTGATCTGACGCGCCAGCGTTTCGTCGGGCGAACCCGGCGGAATCCACGCCAGCAGCTGCTCAAGGGACATGAGGCATCCTTTGCAGTAAACCCCTATTCTACTGATAGTTTACGCGCACGAGAAACAACCCGTGCGGCGGCGCGGCGCGTCCGGCTTTCGTGCGGTCTCGCGAGGCCAGCACGTCAGACAGCCATTCGACCGGAAAGCGCCGCCGGCCAACGTCGACCAGCGATCCGGTGATGTTGCGGACCATGTGCCGTAAGAAGCCGCTGCCGACGACGTCGTACGAGATTTCAGATTTCAGCTTGCAGATTTCGGAGGAAAAAATCGTCCGCACGGTCGTTTTGGTATCGCTGTCGGTCGCCTGAAACGCCGCGAAATCGTGTTCGCCCTCGAGGAGCTTCGCCGCGCGCTGCATCGCATCGACGTCGAGCTCGCCGAGCACGTGCCACGCGTAGCGGCGCTCGAACGGCGACATCACGTCGTCGTTCCAGATGCGGTACCGGTACTGTTTGGATCTGGAATCGAACTGCGGATGAAACGTCGGAGGGACCGCTTCCGCGCCGCCGACGCGAACCGTGTCCGGAAGCCTCACGTTCATCGCGCGCACGAGCGCGTCCGGCGCGATCTCGCGTTCGAGCGTGAACGCCGCCACCTGCGCCAACGCGTGCACGCCGGCGTCGGTGCGGCCGGCGCCGATGACCGTCACGTTGCGTTGATCGAGATCCCTCAGCGCGTCCTCGAGCAGGCCCTGGATCGACAGCCCGGACGGCTGACGCTGCCAGCCGCAGAAATCGGCGCCGTCGTACGCGACCGTGATCTTGAACGTCGGCAACTTAGGTGACGACCGGCCGCGACCCCGGCTTGATCACCGGCATCCCCTGCGCACAGAGCGGACATTGATCGGGCTCGTACGTCGGCAGGTTCATCTCGAGGAGCGACGCGTACGGCACGTCGAAGCGGACGGCGCCGTTGCTGCGGTCGACGATCGACGCCGCGCCAACAACACGTCCGCCCACCGCGCGCGCGACCTGCATCGTCTCTTTCGTCGACCCGCCGGTCGTCATCACGTCTTCGATGACCAGCACGCGATCGGTCTCGCCGATCATGAACCCGCGGCGCAGCGTCAGCGCGCCGTCCTGGCGCTCGGCGAAAATCGCGCGGACGCCCAGCGCCTTCGCGACCTCCTGTCCGATCACGATGCCGCCGAGTGCCGGCGAGAGAACGACGGTCGGCCGCAGTTCGTGCGTCGCGGCGGCGATGTCGGCGCCAAGACGCTCCGCATCCGCCGGATGTTGCAGCACGAGCGCGCACTGCAGGTAACCAGGGCTGTGGAGCCCCGACGTCAACCGGAAGTGGCCTTCGAGCAGCGCGCCCGATTTTCGAAACAGATCAAGAAGCGCGTCGCGCGTCATGGACTCTCAAATGCTGTTCGAACAGCGACAAGATGCGTTTGTATTCGTCGGCCCAGCTCGTCTCTTCTTCGAACCCGTGGTTCTCGACCGGATACGGCGACACCCACCAGTTCTCCTTGCGCAGCTCGATGAGCCGCTGCACGAGACGGACCGAGTCCTGGAAGAGCACGTTCGTGTCGACCATGCCGTGGTTGATCAGCAGCGCGCCTTTCAATCCTTCCGCGAAATAAATCGGGGAGCTCTGGCGATACGCTTCGGGATCGTTCTGCGGTTCGTTGAGGATGTTCGACGTGTAGCCGTGGTTGTAGTGCGACCAATCGGTCACCGGTCGATTCGCCGCGCCGGCGGCGAAGGTATCTGGGGACGTGAACATCGCCATCAGCGTGATGAAGCCGCCGTAGCTGCCGCCGTACACGCCGATGTGCTTCGCGTTGACGTGTTCTTTCTCGACGAGATACTTCGCGCCATCGACCACGTCGTCGAGATCTTTGCCGCCCATGTGACGGTAGATCGCCGTCCGCCAATCGCGGCCGTAGCCGGCGCTCGCACGGTAGTCAGGGTCGAGGACGACGTAGCCTTTGGACGCGAGCAGATTGTTGAACATGTACTCGCGGTAGTAGCCGCCCGACCAGTACTTGTGCGCGTTCTGCAGATACCCAGCACCGTGGACGAAGACGACGGCTGGCGCCGAGGGATCGCGCTTCGCGCCGATCATCTCGGGCGTGTAGAGGCGCGCGTAGACGTCCACGCCGTCGCGCGTTTTGTACGTAATCAACTGCGGATCGATCCACTTGAACGATCGCCACTCGTCGCTCGTGGACGTCGTCACCTGTTTGCCGGCCGCGCCAGGCGCGTTCGCCATCACGTACACCTCGGGCGGTTTCGTCGAGTACGAGTAGATCATCCCGATGGTCGAGTCGTCTGGCGACACGTCGCCGACGTTCGATCCGGTCATCGACGTCACTTTCGTGCGCGTCCCGCCGTCGATGGACATCGCGTAGAGATGCCGTTCTCCGGGATGCTGTTCGGTGCTGGTGATGTAGAACTTCTTCTTGTCCTGCGACAGCGACACCGCGTCGATCTCCCACTTGCCTTGCGTCAACTGACGCGGCTTCGCCTGCGGGTCCGACGCGTCGACCGAATACAGATGCATCCATCCGTCGCGTTCCGACAGAAACCAGAGCCGCTTGCTGTCGACCCATCCGAACGACGTGTCCTCGCCGAACCCGCCACCGCCGCCGATCTCGCGCACCCACGCCTCGTCGTGCAGGTCGTCGACGACGCGCGTCTTGCCGGTGTCGGCATCGATCGCCACGAGCCAGCGGTCCTTGTTGTCGCTCGCGCGCGCGTGACCGATGACGATCGCGCCGTCTTCGGACATCTGCGGTGAGTTCCAGCGGATCTCGCGCGTGCCGGCAAACGACGCACCGACTGCCTGGGACTTACCGGTCGCCAGGTTCATGACAACGAGCGATCGCTTGTCCTGCGAGTCGCCGACGAACGTGCGCGCCGGGATGTCTTCGGTGTAGCTCGAGTCGGTGACGTAGTTCGGAACGTTGGGCCGTTTTGCCGTGTCGGCGCGCTCCGACACGAGGACGAAGACGTGTTTGTCGTCCGGCGAGAGTTGGATGTCGAACGCGCTTTGACGCTCGCCGAGCTCGTACTTCGGCAGCGCATCAGCCTTGTCTTTGGCTTCCTTCTTCTGCTTCTTCTCCGCCTCGACGCGCGTGTGCTCGATCAACTTCTCTTCTTCGGTCTTGATGAACTTCTGGCTGTCGCTCTCGCGCGGATCGCGTTTGCGCGGGGCGATGTCGGTCAACTGTTCGATCGCGCCGCTGTCGAGAGGGACGAGAAACAAATTGTTATCGCGCACGAATGTGACAGCGGTCTCGTGCCGCGCCCATCGCGGACGCGACTCGGCGCCGGTCGTTCGCGTGATCTGCCGCCGCGTCCCGGTGACCGTGTCCACGATCGCGATGTCGCCCTGGTCAGCGAACAGCACGCGCCGATGCGCGCGGTCCCAGACACCGTTCGTCGGCGGCGCATTCTTGCGTTCGGCGTCGGTCAGCTTGCGCGGCGACGTCCCGTCACGTCCGACAACATACGTGGACGCCTCGTCATCGCCCGCTTTCCGCCACTCGAAGTACAGCTTCGACGAGTCGCCCGACCAGCGGAGACTCGTCGGCGGGTAGCCCACCAGTTTCGGACCGCGCATGATGCTGTCCACAGTGAGCGGAAATGTCGTCGACGCCAGCTGCGCGGACGTCGTCGAGCCGATAACCAAGCCGACGACGGCCAACCCCGTCGTGACACGAGCAGAAATGTGCATGAAAACCTCGAAAAAGGGGCGCTCATTATACAATTCGCTGAACCAATCCTCCCCGCCGGACGTCTACTGATCAGAATTGCCCAACTCTTTGTTGATGGAGCCTTTTGCAATGCGTTACCAGCGTTTCCTCCGTGCGTTCGCCCCGGCGTGCCTGCTCATCTGTTTACCGGTGTCCGCATTCGCGCAGACCGGACAGTTGCGGTTCGACGCCGCGGCTCTCGCGGCCGCCGCGCAGTCAGCCACGGCCCAGCCGCAGGCCGGCCAGGCGACGGCCACACGCCGTCTGTCGATGGACGAAGCCGTCAAGCTCGCCCTCGAGCAGAACCTTGGCATCCGAATCCAGCGGATTGATCCACAGATCCAGGACGTCGGGATCATGCAGGCGAGGTCGTTCTGGGCGCCGAGCCTGTCCTCGGGGCTGTCCAGGCAGACGCAGACGCAGCAGTCGACCAGCGCGCTGGCCGGCAGCACCACGACGATCGACAACGCGAATTTCGCGACGCAGGTCGCGTTGAACCAGGCACTGCCGTGGGGCGCCAACTACAACGCGTTCTGGAACAACTCGCGCACCACGACGAACAACCTGTTCGTCAACTTCGTGCCGCAGATCAACTCGACGCTGCAGCTGCAGTACACGCAGCCGTTCGTCCGCAACCGCTCGATCGACCAGATTCGGCAGCAGGTCCTCAACAGCAAGAAGGCCCGCGATCTCTCCGACATTCAGCTGGCGTCGGTGATCACGCAAACGTCACGCAGCGTGCGCAACGCGTACTGGGACCTCGTGTTCGCGATCAACAACCTGAAGGCGCAGCAGCAGTCGCTCGCGCTGTCGCAGCAGTTCTTGAAGGACAACCAGAAGCGCGTGGAGATCGGGACGCTGGCGCCCATCGACATCGTGCAGGCACAGGCCGAAGTCGCGAGCAACGAGTCGGGCGTCATCGTCGCGGAAGCGGCGATCAAGACCGCACAGGACAACCTGCGGACGTTGATCATGGATCCCGGTCAGCCCGATTTCTGGACCACCGAGTTCGACCCGAGCGACGCGGCGTCGTTCTCCGAGCAAACCCTCGACGTCGACGCGGCCGTGCGGAATGCGCTGTCGAAGCGGTCCGACATCCTCAGCGCGAAGAACAGCCTCGAGCAGAGCGACGTGAACCTGAAGTACTACCACAACCAGCTGCTGCCCGACGTCAACGGACAGCTCACCTACAACGCGACGGCGGCTGGCGGCACGCAGTTGAGCAGCGTCAGCCTGGCGAATCTCGCGGCGCCGCGATCGGTCGTGTCCGACAGCGGGTTCGGCAGCGTGCTCGGCAACGTGCTTCAAAGCCAGTATCCGACGTGGACCGTCGGCATCCAGGTCGCGTATCCGCTCGGCGCGAGCACCGCGCAGGCGAACATGGCGCGCGCGCGGCTCCAATACGAGCAGGCGCAAACGCAGATGAAGGCGCTCGAGATGAACGTCGCCACGCAAGTGCGCCTCGCGGCGCGCAACGTCAACACCAACCAGAAACGCGTGCTGTCGGCGCGCGCGTCGCGCGAACTGCAGGAGAAGAAACTCGACGCGGAGGAAAAGAAACTCGCGGCCGGCATGTCGCAGAGCTTCTTCGTCTTCCAGGCGCAGCGCGACCTCGCGCAGGCGCGCGTGGTGGAGATCCAGGCAATCGCCGACTACAACAAGTCGCTCGTCGACTTCGAGACGGTACAGGAAGTCCCGCTCAACGGCGGAAGCGGCGGCATTACGACCGCCGGTTCGGGCGCGGTTCAAGCCGGGGGATCAGCGATCGTACGAGCACAGTAATGCGGATTGCGGATTGCGGATTTAATCAACAATCAATCCGCAATCCGCAATCCTCAATCCGCAATGTTATGCTCCACCGTGTGCCGAAGCTTTCGGTCACGGTCATCACCAAGAACGAAGCAGCGGACATCAGCGATGCGTTGACGTCCGTCGCCTTCGCCGACGAAATCATCGTCGTCGACTCGCAGTCCACAGATGACACCGTCGCGATCGCCCGTCGGTTTACCGACCGGGTGATCGTGCGTGAGTGGCCCGGCTACATCGATCAGAAGAACTACGCCGCGTCGATCGCGAGCCATGACTGGATCCTGTCGCTCGATGCCGACGAGCGCGTGACGCCGGAGCTGGCGTCCGAGATCACGTCTGTGCTCGCCGCGACGCCGTCGTACGCGGCGTTCCGGATCCCGCGTGTGACCTTTCATCTCGGCCGCTGGATCCGGACGACCGATTGGTATCCCGACTACCAGCTGCGGCTGTACGATCGGCGCCAGGCCGAGTGGACGGGGCGATACGTGCACGAAGCCGTCACGGTGCGAGGCACTGTCGGTCGACTGCGCGGCGACATCCAGCATTACGCGTATCGCGACATCGCCGATCATCTCGAGACGATCGATCGCTACACGACGTACGCTGCGCGACAGATGTACGAATCGGGCCGGCGCGCCGGATTGATGCAGGTCGCCGGGCATCCGCCGCTCGCGTTCCTGCGCAACTACATCGCGAAAGGCGGCATCCGAGACGGCACCGCTGGATTTGTCATCTCGGCGATGAACGCGTATTACGTGATGCTGAAGTTCGCGAAACTGTGGGAACTATGTTCTCGCTCCACGTCGACACCGCGCGCACCTGGCGCGGTGGACAAAATCAAGTCCTGCTGACCGTCAATGGCCTGCGGGCCATCGGTCACCGGGCCGCGCTCGTCGCGCATCCGGACGGCGAGCTGCGTCGACGTGCGTCCGAAGGGCTCGAGCTGATTCCGCTCGCGCCGCGGACGGAGATGGATCTGTCGGCGGCGTGGCGATTCGCGCGCGTGCTGAAACGACTGCAGCCCGACGTCATCCACGCACACGATCCGCACGGTGTCGCGATGGCGTCGCTCGCGCTGTCGCTCGGCGGCGGGTCGAAGAACGCCGTCACGACCCCGCTCATCGCGGCGCGGCGCGTCGACTTTCATTTGAAAGGCAATTCCTTTTCGAAGTGGAAGTACCGGCAGGTGGACTGCTATATCGCCGCGTCCGACGCGATCCGGCAGATCCTGCTGGCCGATGGCGTCGCGCCCGATCACGTCGTGACGGTCCACGAAGGCATCGACGTCGAGCACGTCGTCGCGGCCGAGCCGGTCAACGTGCACGAAGCATTCTGGCTGCCGCACCATGCGCCCGTCGTCGGCAACGTCGCCGCGCTCGTTCCGCACAAAGGACAGCGGTATCTGATCGAAGCGGCGCATCTGGTCGTCAAACAGATCCCGGATGCGCGATTCATCATCCTCGGCGAAGGCGAGTTGCGCCAGCACCTCGAACATCTCGTCAAGGAACACGCGCTCGAAAAACATGTGCTGCTGCCCGGATTTCGCACCGATGTCATCGGCTGCATCAAGGGATTCGATCTGTTCGTGATGAGCTCGGTGACCGAGGGCCTTGGCACCTCGCTCCTCGACGCGATGGCATGCGCGCGACCCATCGTGGCGACCAACGCCGGCGGCATTCCAGAAATCATCGAAGACGGCGTGACCGGACTGATCGTCCCGCCGCGCGATTCGCACGCGCTCGCCGACGCGATCGTCCGCGCGCTGAACGACGACGCGCTGCGTCGCCGGCTCGCCGACGCGGGGTTTGCGCGCGTGCGCGAGCGGTTTACCGTCGAGCGGATGGTCGCGGAGACGGCAACCGTCTACGCAACGCTCGGTCGTCGGCACATTGCATGCTGATGTGACAGAGCGCGAAGTCGTACTTCACCGGATCGTCCGGATCGAACGCTCTGAGCGACTGCGTGATGTCCGCCGCCATGCGCCACCCGGGGCTCACGTAGCGCGTCAGCTTCAGCAGCCGTCCGACGCGGATCACGTGGGTATCGAGCGGGACGACGAGTTTGGCCGACGAGACGCGGTTCCAGATCCCAAAGTCCAACTGATCGCGGCGCACCATCCAGCGTAAGAACAGGTTCATCCGCTTGCACGCGCTGCCGGCCGACGGTCGCGGGAAGAAATATGAGACGCCCGTCGACCGCACGTCCAATGCCATCGCGCGCGAAGAAAAGCTGTCGATCATCGGTCCGACGTCGACGCTGGTGCCTGAAGGTAGCGAGGCACCGGGGTCAGCGGCGCCGGTGTCCGCGAAGAACCCCTCGATCGAACCCGACCGGTCGATCATCTGGCGCATCAGCCACAGGAGCGCCACGATGTCGGGGCCTTTGATCCAGCGGTGAACGATTGGTGACAGCGCCTTCGCCTCGCGCTTCGGATCGAACCGGCGGACGTAGTCGGCTGGCGATGGTCCGGCGACCGCGAGCACCCGCTCGATTGACTGCAGCACGCTGGCGACGCGTCCGAACGCCAGCGAAGCGGCAAGGAATCCGACGACTTCGCGGTCGTCGTTGCGCATGAATCGCCGGACGATTTGAATCGGATCGGTCGCGGAATCGGGATAGTTGTATTCCGCGTACAGCCGGTCGAGCGTGTCCTTGAGCAAGAGTATGATTTTCGCATGCTGCGACTGGTGCTGAAAGCGCTGGGCGCGATCGTGGTCCTCGTCCTGATCGCGCTCGCGGCCGTGTACGTCCTCGTCCGTCGATCCCTTCCGGAATACAACGCGACCGAGCAGGTGGCCGGCATCACCGCCGACGTCGACATCGTCCGCGACCGGAGCGCGATCCCGCACATCTTCGCGAAGACCAAGAAGGACGCGCTGTTCGGACTCGGGTACGTGCACGCGCAGGATCGGTTGTGGCAGATGGAATTCCAGCGGCGGATCGGGTTCGGCCGCCTGTCGGAGATCGTCGGCCCGGCAACGATCCCGCAGGATCGCTTCCTGCGCACGGTGGGATTCGGCCGCGCCGCTGTCAGCGCGTGGGAGCACCTGCCCGCGCCGGTGCAGCAGGACATCAACGCGTACGTCGCCGGCGTCAACGCGTTCATCTCGACACACCACGGGACGGCGCTGCCGCCCGAGTTCACGCTGCTGCGATTCGAGCCGCAACCGTGGACCGGATCCGACGTGATCGCGTGGGTCAAGATGATGGCCTGGGATCTCAGCGCCAACTACTCGTTCGAACTACTGCGAAACGATCTCGTCGCGAAAGTCGGGATGGAACGGATGCAGCAGTTGATGCCGCTGTATCCGAAGGGCGGCCTTAGCATTCTGGACCGGGCCGGTGAGGCGGGTGAGGCGGGTACGGCAGGTAAGAACTCTGTGGCGTCGGCCCACCAGCCCTACCTGCCCCACCAGCCCTACCTGGCCGCCGGACGCGAGTTCTTCTCCACCTTCCAGGACGGCATCGGGTCCAACAACTGGGTCGTCGACGGATCGATGACGGCGAGCGGCAAACCGATGCTCGCGAACGATCCGCATCTTGGGACGCGCATTCCGTCGACGTGGTACCTCGCGCACATGTCGGCGCCGGACTTCGACGTGATCGGCGGCACGCTGCCCGGCGCACCCACCGTCGTCCTCGGCCGCAATCGCCGGATCGCGTGGGGCATGACCAACGTCGCTGCGGACGTCGAGGATTTGTATCGCGAGCATATCGACGCCAGCGGCCGGACGGTCGAATTTCGCGGCGCGCAGGAACCGATCACCGTCATTCCGGAAACCATCGTCGTCAAAGGCGCGCCGCCGATTCAGCTGAACGTCCGCGTGACGCGACACGGTCCGCTCGTGTCGGATGCGATCAACGCAAACGAGGCGGAGTCGAAGAAGGACGTCAAATCGCCGCCGCTCGAGCCGCTCGCCTTCCGCTGGACGGCGCTCGATCCCGAAGACTCAACCGTCATTGCGATCCTGAAGCTGAACGAGGCCAGCAACTGGAACGACTTCACGGATGCCTTGAAGTACTTCGTCGTGCCGTCACAGAATCTCGTCTACGCCGACGTCGACGGACACATCGGCTACTACGCGCCGGCGCATATTCCCATCCGCGCGAGCGGCGACGGCACGCTGCCCGCAGACGGCTGGACGGGTGATGCAGAGTGGACCGGCTGGGTGCCGTTCGAAGATCTGCCGCACCTCTACGATCCGCCCGACCACCTGATCGTCACTGCGAACCATCGCCCTGCGCCCGAGGACTATAAGTACAACCTCGGGTTCGAGTGGTACACGCCGCATCGCGCGCAGCGGATCGTCGATCTGTTGAAGGGACGTTCGAACCTGACGCCCGATGACTTCGCGAAAGTGCAGGGCGACACGCTGTCGCTGCACGCGAAGGAGCTCTTGCCGCTGCTCCTCCAGCACGTCCATCCCGACAACACGCCCGATCAACAGGCGGTCGACATCGTCAAGCCATGGGACTACGACACGAAAGGCGACAGCGCCGCCGCAGCGATCTACGAAGCGTGGTTCTATCAACTCGGGCCGGCGATCGTCGGCGACGATCTCGGTCCGATCGTCGGCAACGAGTACAACCTGAAGACGACGTTCATGGCGCGCTTCGTCGCGCACGCCATTGCCACGAACGACACCGCGTGGTGTGACGACAAAACGACCGCGCATGAGGAAACGTGCGATGAAGCGGTCACGCGGGCGCTGCACGAAGCGGTCGTCGATCTCACACGGCGCATGGGCGGCGACATGAAGAAGTGGCGGTGGGACGCGATCCACCGCGCGATCTTTCCGCACCAGGGGCTGGACGCCGTCGCGGCGCTGCGGCCGCTCGTCAGCCGATCGATGCCGAACGGCGGCGACTGGAGCACCGTCGACGTCGGCACCGTCGCGTTCGATCAGAAGTACGAACAGCATCTGATCCCGGGCTATCGCGAGATCATCGATCTGTCACCGGCCAACGACAGTCGCTTTCTCGACGCGGTCGGTCAATCCGGGCATTGGCTGTCGCCGCACTACGACGATTTCCTCGCGGACTGGCGGAACATGCGCTACCGGCCGATGACGATGGACCGAGGCCGGATCGAAGAGGGGTCGATCGGTCATCTTCGGTTGGCGCCCGTCCGCTGAGCCGGTTTCCGCAGCCATTTCGCATCCTCCAGTAGAGCGGCCTCGAGCCGCACTGAGGATCCGATGCGCAGGCAACTCGTTCACTCACTCACACTTGCTGTCGTCCTGCTCGCGGCCGCGCGGATCGCGGCGGCACAAACGTGCGTCACCATCGACCAGGACCACGACATGCTGGCGCCGCGCGACCGCACGGCGGCGCTGATCGTGTTGAAAACACAATTTCAGCTTGCCGGCGAGCACGTCGTCGATACCGGCTGCACCGAGACGTACGTCGTCACGCACGTGAAGTTGGGACGGACGATCACCGTCACGATGACAGGCTCGAAAGGGACGCGCGAAGGCAAAGCGATCGACGTCGACGATCTCGAACCGATCTACAACCAGATGATTCGATCATTTCTCACGGGGAAGCCTGTGGGCACCTTCGGCGTGATCGATCGCGGCAACGTCAGCGCCGCGCAAAACATCCCCGAACGTCGCGTGCAGTCCGACGCGTTCTGGTACGCGCGCCTCGGATCTGGCGCCGTGTTCGCCGACTCCGTTCTCGGCACACCTTCGATCGGGTTCGGCTACCGTGCGGAGTTCGACACCTTCGGCGTCGATTTCTCCTTTCTCAACGGGCTCACCCGCACCTCCACGTCCTACTACACGTCCGACGCATCGGTGACTGGCGGGTCATACCTGAAATTGGAAGGACTGTACTTCGCCAACCCGCGGTCGAATCGCACGCCGTACTACGGCGGCGGCTTGAGTTGGGGCGCCATGGATGTGTTTCAGAACAGCCGCAGCTGGAACGGCAACGGCATGCAGGCGGAGTTGACCGCCGGGTACGAGATCGGCCGCGCGGCCAGCGTTCGGTTGTTCATGCAAACCGATGCGATCCTGCCGTTCTACAACGCGACGTCGACGGCGTACTCCTATCAGCGCCAGTCGAACGGCACCTACACGTCACTCGTCAGCGTCGACCATCGCTACACGCCCACGCTCCTCTTGTCGATTGGCGTCGGATGGCAGCGGGGAAGAAATTAAAGAACTCTCAAATCTCAACTCTCAACTCTCAACTCTCATCAGGATCATGCTGAAGGCGTCGGACGCTTACAGTGAGCATGGCGACGAATTCGTCCGCCTCCTGGAGCAGCCAATCGCGAAGTTGCTTGTCACCAAGCGACTTCGCTTCGGCGATACGGAGCCAGTACTTCGACTCGTGGCTTTCCTTGAGAGAGATGGCAGTTTTTGCCGCGAGTTCGCGGCGGCTGTGGGCAGATCTTGATTCCGCGAGGTTCGCGCCGATTGAGCTACCGGAAGCGAAGAGCTGCTGTGCGACCTGCCGACGCGGGCCCGGAAGTCTCGCCAAATCATCGCAATAGTCAAAGAGCTTGCACGCGAACCGAAACGCGCGCTCACGAAAATCCTGCGGATGTTCTGTTGCCATGACGCTGGCCGGCTACAAGAACCTGGCCAGCGTGAGACTTGAGACTTGAGACTTGAGACTTGAGAGTTGAGAGTTGAGACTTGAAAGTTGTTCAGAACCGCGTAATCGGTACATTCGTCTTGCAGAGCGGACAATCGGCGGTTCTGAAGTTCTCCGGCGCCTTGTATTCCGCCAGCGCGACGTTCGGAACGTCCAGGTCGACGACCGCCTCGCAGCGATCGTAGATCTGGACCGTTGCGACGACCGTCCCGCCGGCTTCCGCCACGAGCGCCGCGCACTTCGCAAACGTCTCACCCGTGTTTCGCACATCGTCCGCCAGCAACACGCGCTTCCCTTTCAGCTCGTTGCGATAAAAGTTGCGAAGCGTGAAACCGCCGTTGGCGTCGTAGTTGAACGGCGCGAAGCTGCACGGCGGATGCGTCAGCGCGCGGCGGCTGTCGAGCAAACCGGCAATCGTATGCGCCAGCAGCGCGCCGCCCGTGACCGGGCCAGCGACGACTTCGGTCCGCTGCACGAGTTCGCCAGGCATCACGTCGATCAGGTCCTGGGCGAAGCGCCAGATCGTCGAGGGATGACGGAACAACTGATGCGCGTTCAGGTAGACGCGGCCGTGATAGCCGTTGCCGTAATCGAAATGCCCGTTCAGCATCAGCACTTCCGAATGCTGAAGATCCTGCAGCGCTTTTGCTTTCAGCTCCGCCCGCTTATCCATGTGCCTCGCTCGTAGACGATGCGTCCACCGACGATGGTGGCGGCGACGGCGCCGCGCAGTTGCCATCCGTCAAAGGGGGTGTTTTTCGATTTCGATGTCATCGACGCCGCGTCGATCGTTACCGACATGTCCGGCGCGAGCACGGAAATATCCGCGGGTGCCCCATCGCTCAACGCGCCGCCAGCCACCCGGAGAATCCGCGCTGGGTTCACCGACAGCAGTTCGATCAGCCGCGAGACGGAGATGACGCCCGCGTGGACCAGCCGATCGAAGCAGAGCGACACGGCCGTCTCGAGGCCGGTGATGCCGAACGGCGCGCGGTCGAACTCGACCTGCTTCTCGTCGTAGTGATGCGGCGCGTGGTCGGTGGCGATGACGTCGATGCTGCCGTCCTTCAAGCCGGCGATCATCGCATCGCGATCCGCCGCTGCGCGCAGCGGCGGGTTCATCTTGACGTTCGTGTCGTACGGAATCGGCGCACCCAGCATCGCGTCGGTGAGGACGAAATGATGCGGCGTCACCTCGCACGTCACCTTCGCGCCGCGCGACTTGCCGTAGCGCACCGCGTCGAGCGTTTGCCGCGCGCTCATATGCGCAATGTGCACACGGCCGCCGGTCAGTTCGGCGAGCGAGATGTCGCGCAGCGCCATGATCGATTCGGCTTCGCCCGGAATGCCGCGCAGCCCGAGCGCCGACGCGTGCATCCCTTCGTGCGCGACGCCGTCCGCTTTCAGCGTCTGCTCTTCGCAGTGCTCGATCACCGGTATGTCGAACATGCACGTGTATTCGAGCGCGCGCCGCATCAGCAGCGCCGTCGACACCGGATGCCCGTCGTCGGTGATCGCCACGCAGCCGGCCGCCTTCAACTCGGCGATGTCCGCGAGCGTCTCGCCTTTTTGGCCGCGCGATACCGCGCCGATGGGATAGACGCGCGCGAGGTTCGCCTCCGCCGCTTTCTTCAGAATGTATTCGGTGACGCCGGCGTTGTCGTTGACCGGACTGGTGTTCGGCATGCACGCCACCGCCGTGAACCCGCCGACAACAGCCGCGGCCGTGCCGGTCGCCACGGTCTCTTTGTGTTCCTGTCCCGGCTCGCGCAGGTGCACGTGCATGTCGATCAGTCCGGGCGCGACGATGAACCCGCTCGGCACGTAGGCGACCGCCGCATCGTCTGACGGCAGATCGCGACCGACGCGGGCGATGCGATCGCCGTCGATGAGCACGTCGAACTCGCCGTCACGCCCGTTCGCCGGATCGACGACCCGTCCGCCTTTCAAGAGACGCTTCACTCAATCACCTTCCTGCTCGCCGGCCAACAGATAGAGGACCGCCATGCGGACCGCGACGCCGTTCGTGACCTGCTCGAGAATGACCGAGTACGGACCATCGGCGACCTCGGAGGCGATCTCGACGCCGCGGTTCATCGGCCCGGGGTGCATGATGATCACGTCCGGCTTCGCGCGCTTGACCCGCTCGACCGTCATGCCGAACGTGTTGAAATACTCGCGCACCGACGGGAAAAACGCGCCGTTCATCCGTTCGTGCTGGATGCGCAGCATCATGATGACGTCCGCCTCGGCCACA
>Ga0070741_10004024_pt1 | contig 35042 bp, 27 predicted proteins | sample Coa_R1_4_FD_66440 | JGI IMG/M metagenome (GOLD analysis project Ga0070741, IMG submission 66440) | Surface soil microbial communities from Centralia Pennsylvania, which are recovering from an underground coalmine fire - Coalmine... | ecosystem: Environmental > Terrestrial > Soil > Unclassified ... | reverse complement strand
GGCAGCGGCTCGAAATGGCTGTGCTGGAAATATTCGCTGCGCAGGCTCGGACACGAGCGCCGCAGCGCGATCAGCCGCGCGACGAACGCGCGCAGCGCGCGGCCGCCTTCGGATTCGGCGGCGATCCAGTCGTACCACGACACTTCGTTGTCCTGGCAGTAGGCGTTGTTGTTGCCCTGCTGCGTGCGGCCGAACTCGTCGCCGCCGAGGAGCATCGGCGTGCCGTGCGAGGTGAACAGCGTCGCCAGCATCGCGCGCGCGACCTGCAGGCGGATCTCGCGGATGTCGGCGTCGTCGGTCGGGCCTTCGACGCCCCAGTTGCGCGATTCGTTGTCGTTGGCCCCGTCGCGATTGTCCTCGCCGTTGGCGTCGTTGTGCTTCTGCTCGTAGCTCGTCCAGTCGGCCAGCGTGTAGCCGTCGTGCGCGGTGACGAAGTTCACCGACGCCCAGGGCCGGCGCCGATGGTGATCGAACAGATCGGCGGAGCCTTGCAGCCGTGCGGCGAGCGCGCCGCGCAGTCCCGCGTCGCCGCGCCAGAACTTGCGCACGTCGTCGCGATAGCGCCCGTTCCACTCCGCCATGCCCGGCGGATGATTGCCGAGCTGATAGCCGCCGGGCCCGATATCCCAGGGCTCGGAGATCAGCTTCACGCGCTGCAGCAGCGGATCCTGCAGGAGCGCGTCGAAGAATCCCGCGCCGGGATCGAAGCCGCTGGTCTCGCGGCCGAGCGTCACGCCGAGATCGAAGCGGAAGCCGTCGACGTGGTACTCGCTCACCCACCAGCGCAGCGAGTCGAGCGCGAGCTGGATCACGCGCGGATGCGAGAAGTTGACCGTGTTGCCGCAGCCGGTGTCGTTGATGTGATGGCGCGGATCGTCCGGCAGCAGACGGTAGTACTGCGGATTGGCGAAACCGCGGAAGGAGAGCGTCGGGCCGAGCTCGTTGGCTTCGGCGGTGTGGTTGTAGACGACGTCGAGCAGCACTTCGATGCCCGCGGCGTGGAGCTGCTGCACGGCCCACTTCATCTGCGCGAGCGTGCCGTCGGAAAGATACGCCGGATCGGGTGCGAAGAACGCGAGCGTGTTGTAGCCCCAATAGTTGGTGAGGTTCCTTTCCACCAGCAGCCGATCGCGCGCGAACGCGTGGATCGGCAGCAACTCGACCGCAGTGACGCCGAGCCGCTTCAGGTAATCGATGGTGTAGCGATGGCCGAGCGCACCGAAGGTGCCGCGTTCGCGCTCCGGAATCGCTTCGCAGCGCTGCGTGAAGCCTTTCAGATGCACTTCGTAGATCACTGTGTCGGACCACGGCACGCGAGGCGGCCGATCGTCGCCCCAGTCGTAGCGATCGTCGACGACGACCGCTTTCGGCATGTACGCGGCGCTGTCGCGTCGATCGAACGAGAGATCGGCCTTCGGCGAGCCGATGCGATAACCGTAGAGCGCGTCGTGCCAGTGCAGATCGCCGCGCAGCGCGCGCGCGTACGGATCGAGCAGCAGCTTGTGCGGATTGAAGCGCAGGCCGCGCTTGGGATCGTAGGCACCGTAAGCGCGATAGCCGTAGATCTGCCCGGGACGTCCACCCGGCAGATAGCCGCGCCACACGCCGTCGCTGCATTCCGGCATCGGCAGGCGGCGCTCGTGTCGTCCTGCATCGTCGAAGAGACAGAGCTCGACGCGCTCGGCGTCTTCAGCGAACACCGCGAAGTGCGTGCCCCGGCCGTCCCAGTGCGCACCGAGCGGTTGCGCCTGGTGCTGCGGAGGCGTGAGCAGCCGTTCCGGCTCGCTCATCGCGGAGGCAAGGATTCGTAGCGAAGCAGAATGGTCGCGAGCGGCGGCAACGTCACCGACAGCGAGAAGGGTTGGCCGTGGCTCGGCTCGGCATCGGTCTCGACGGCGCCGGCGTTGCCGACGCCCGATCCGCCGTAGAGATCGGCGTCGCTGTTGAGCACTTCCCTCCAGCGACCCGCGCGCGGCGCGCCGATGCGGTAGCCGTAGCGCGGCACCGGTGTGAAGTTGCACAGCGCGATCACGGGCGAAGCGCCGGGCGCGAGTGCCGGCGTCCGATTGATCTTCGAATCGACGCCGGCCGCGACGTCGTCGCCGTAGCGCACAAACGCGTAGACCGACTGCGCGCGATCGTCGCCGATGATCCAGCGGAAGCCGATGCCTTCGCAGTCGAGACGATGCAGCGCCGGCTCGGTCGTGTAGAGATGATTGAGATCGCGCACGAGATCACGCACGCCGCGATGCAGCGGATCGGCGAGCAGCGACCAGTCGAGCTGGCGGTCGTGGTTCCATTCCCGTTCCTGCGCAAGTTCCGAGCCCATGAACAGGAGCTTCTTCCCCGGGTGCGTCCACATGAAGCCGAGGTAGGCGCGGAGATTTGCAAACTTCTGCCAGCGATCACCGGGCATCTTGCCCAGCAGCGAGCCTTTGCCGTGCACGACCTCGTCGTGACTGATCGGCAGCACGAATTTCTCGGAGAACGCGTAGACGAGCCCGAAGGTCATCTTGTCGTGGTGATAGCGGCGATGGACCGGATCCTCGTGCACGTATTCGAGCGTGTCGTGCATCCAGCCCATGTTCCACTTGTACGAGAAGCCGAGGCCGCCTTCCTGCGTCGGGCGCGTGACGCCGGGCCACGCGGTGGATTCTTCCGCGATGGTCAGCGCGCCCGGACAGCGCGCGTGCACGACGTCGTTGAAGTGGCGCAGGAAGTCGACCGACTCGAGATTCTCGCGACCGCCGTAGCGATTCGGCACCCATTCGCCCGCGCGGCGCGAATAATCGCGATACAGCATCGATGCGACGGCGTCGACGCGCAGTCCATCGACGTGGTACTCCTCGAGCCAGTGCAGCGCCGACGCGATCATCCAGCCGTGCACCTCGCGCCGGCCGAGGTTGTAGATCAGCGTGTTCCAGTCCTGATGGAAGCCTTCGCGCGGATCCTCGTGCTCGTAGAGCGCGGTGCCGTCGAAGCGCGCCATGCCGTGCGCGTCGGTCGGGAAATGCGCCGGCACCCAGTCGAGGATCACGCCGATGTTGGCGGCGTGACAGCGATCGACGAAGCGCTTGAAGCCCGCGGGCTCGCCGAATTCCGCGTGCGGCGCGAACAGCGACAGCGGCTGATAGCCCCATGAGCCGCCGAACGGATGGCCCATGATCGGCAGCAATTCGATGTGCGTGTAGCCGAGCTCGGTGACGTAGGGGATCAGCTGCTCGGCGAGCTCGTCCCAGTTCGGCGACGGATGTCCCGGATCCCAGCGGCGTCGCCACGATCCCGCGTGCAGCTCGTAGATCGAGATCGGCGCGTGCTCGGATTGGCGGCGTGCGCGCTCCTGCATCCAGCGCTGATCAGTCCAGTCGAAGCGCGTGTTGTCTGCAACCACCGACGCGGTTCGCGGCGGCGCCTCGACTTGCAGCGCGACCGGATCGGCCTTGAGCGGCACGAGTCCGTGCGGCCCGAGAATCTCGTATTTGTAGATCGTGCCGGCGGGCAGCCGCGGGATGAACAGCTCCCACACGCCCGCTTCGACGCGTTTGCGCATCGCGTGGCGGCGGCCGTCCCAGCCGTTGAAATCGCCGACGACGGAGACGCGTCGGGCGTTCGGCGCCCAGACCGCGAAGCGTACGCCCTCGACGTCGCCGTACTTCATCTTCTGCGCGCCGAACACGCGTCCGATCTCGCGATGATTGCCTTCGGCGAACAGATACAGATCCATGTCGCCGAGCAGCACGCCGAAGGAATATGGATCCTCGGTTTCTTGCACGCCGCCGGGCCACTGGATGCGCAGCAGGTATTGCGGACGCTGACCTGAACCCGCGATACGCCCGGCGAAGAGCCCGGGAATCTGGATCGGCTGGAGCGTCGCGAGCTTGTGCCCGTCGCGCGCGACGACATCGATGCTGGTCGCGCCCGGAAGATAAGCACGCACGAAATGTCCGCGCTGATCGTGATGCGGCCCGAGCAGCGCGAACGGATCGCCGACCGTGCCTTGCGCCAGCGCGCGCGCGGCGGCGGCGTCGAGGTGCAAGCCCGCGTCCTGGCCGACGTCGTCCATCGTTCTGCGTTCTCTGGTTTCGTTCACGCGCTGCCCTCACCTTTCATCCGCGCGGCAATGGCCGCGAGTCCGCGCAGCGGCACGCCGAGCCACGTCGGACGGTTGTTCGCCTCGTAGCTGATCTCGTAGGCGGCCTTCTGCAGCGTGAACAGGTCGATGAGCGCAGCTTCGGCCGCGCCGTCCTTCCACTGATGCGTGATGCTGCGCGCGGCAATGCGATACGCGTCGAGGAATCCGCGCGCCGACACTTCGCGGAAGCGCTTGATGATGTCCTGCTTCTTCGCGCGCTCGGCTTCGCCCTGCCCCGCGCCGCCACTCTGCTCGGCGCTGGCGGCCGCGTAATCGAACGAGCGCAGCACGCCGGCGACGTCGCGCAGCGGGCTCGACTTCTCGCGCCGCTCCTCGAGGGGCCGCGCGGGCTCGCCTTCGAAGTCGATGATGAAGACGTCGCCCTGCGCGACCAGCAATTGACCGAGATGCAGATCGCCGTGGATGCGCGTCATCAGCGAGCCTTCGCCTTGCGCCGCGAGCTTCGCGACCGCATTGCGCAGCGATTTGCGCTGCGCGACCAGATCGTGCGCGATCTTCTTGTCCTCATCGGCTGCCCATTGGCGCGGCGCTGCGAGCAGGTCCATCGCTTCGTCGAGCCGTTCCTGCGCCTGCTGGGTCCATGCAGCGATGTCTTCGGCCGACGCGTTCTTCGGCGCGAACGCCGGATTGTCGGTGGGCTGCGCGAGGCACGCGTGCATCTCGCCGAGCCGGCGGCCGAGCACCTCGGCGAAGCGCCCGAACTCGGCGAGCGCGTCGGCGCGCTTCTCGCTCGGCACCGCCTCCACCGTCATGATCGCGTCCTGGATCGCGCGCGTGAGCATGTTCTGCGTCCAGCTCCACGCGTCACCCTGGTTGTCGATGAAGCCTTCGAGCACGCACAGCACCTGCGTCTCGCCCTTGTCGGTGACGCGCGAAACCTCGCCGAGCAGCGGCGAGATGTTGGCGAAGCGCGCTTCCGTGAGATGGCGGCCCATCTCGGCCTGCGGATGGATGCCGTTGTTGATGCGGCGGATCAGCTTCAGGATCGCCTTGTTGCCGATGATGATCGAGCTGTTGGATTGCTCGGCGGGCAAGCGCCGGATCTCCGCGTTGGGCGGAATCTCCACCGACGCGAGCTGCGACGTCGGCACGAACTTGAGCTCACCATGATCCATCGGTACCGATTTCGATGCGCGCAGGAGATCGACCACGCCGTAGGCGAGCGCGTCGAGCGTGAAGGCGTCGGTGAGCACGCCGACCTTGCGGCCGCGGCGCACGCGCGCGAGCGCCAGTTGATGCGGCAGCGCGGTGACGACTTCCTCTTCGGGCAGGAAGCCCATCGGCAGCAGATAGCCGTCGCTGCCCTTCGCGGTCTGCGTCGACACCTGGCAGAACAGGATCGGCCGCGCGCTGCCCGGCAGCAGCACGCCCGCCGCGAGCTTGGTGCCGGTGATCTTCTCTTCTTTCGCCGCAAACCAGCGGCGCTTGGGCAGATAGTTCGGCAGCACGTCGCGCTCGAGCATGCTGCGCGCCGGCTCCTGGAGAATCTCCGAGACTTCGCTCTTCAGCACGATGGTGCGCAAATCCGGCATCGGCTCGGGCTGCGGCGTGTGCCACGACGGCAGCGCGGCCTTGGTCGCGAGCAGGAACCAGTAGAAACCGAACGGCGGCAGCGTCAGCAAGTACGGCAGCTGTCCGATCGGCGGGAACGCCGCACCGCCGACCATCTCGATCGGGACGCGCCCCGCGAGGTGCGCGAGATCGAGCTCGACTGCCTGCGCGGTGCGCGAGACGTTGGCGACGCAGAGCACATCCTGCTGGGTGCCGTCGCCATCGGTGAATTCACGCATGTAGGCGAGGATGGCGCGATTGCTCGGATACAGCAGCTTCATCGTGCCGCGCCCGAACGCCTTCACGCGCTTGCGGATCGACAGCATGCGCCGCGTCCAGTTGAGGATCGAGTGCGGATCGCGCGCTTGCGCCTCGACATTCACCGACTGGTAGCCGTAGAGCGGATCCATCAGCGGCGGCAGCACCAGCGTCGCCGGATCGGCGCGCGAGAAGCCGCCGTTGCGATCGAGCGACCACTGCATCGGCGTGCGCACGCCGTCGCGATCGCCGAGGAAGATGTTGTCGCCCATGCCGATCTCGTCGCCGTAATAGATCACCGGCGTGCCGGGCATCGACAGCAGCAGCGAGTTCAGCAATTCGATGCGGCGGCGATCGCGCTCGAGCAGCGGCGCGAGTCGACGTCTGATCCCAATGTTGAGCCGCGCACGCTTGTCCTTCGCGTAGTACTCCCAGAGGTAGTCGCGCTCGCGATCGGTGACCATCTCGAGCGTGAGCTCGTCGTGATTGCGCAGGAAGATCGCCCACTGGCAGTTCGCCGGGATGTCGGGTGTCTGGCGCAGGATGTCGGTGACGGGGAAGCGATCCTCCTGCGCGAGCGCCATGTACATGCGCGGCATCAGCGGGAAGTGGAACGCCATGTGGCACTCGTCGCCCTTCGCGCCGAAATAATGCTGGACGTCTTCCGGCCACTGATTGGCTTCCGCGAGCAGCATGCGCCCCGGGAAGCTCTTGTCGACTTCGGCGCGGATCGCTTTGAGCACCGCGTGCGTCTCGGCGAGATTCTCGTTGTTGGTCCCTTCGCGCTCGACGAGATACGGCACCGCGTCGAGGCGCAGCCCGTCGACGCCCATCGACAGCCACTGCTTCATCACCAGCAGGATCGCCTTCATCACCTGCGGGTTGTCGAAATTGAGGTCGGGCTGGTGCGAATAGAAGCGATGCCAGTAGTAGGCGCCGGCGACCGGATCCCAGGTCCAGTTCGATTTCTCGGTGTCGGTGAAGATGATGCGCGTGCCGGAATATTTCTGATCGGTGTCGGACCAGACGTACCAGTCGCGATACTTGCTGCCCTTCTTCGCGCGGCGCGCGCGCTGGAACCACGGATGCTGATCGCTCGTGTGGTTGACCACGAGCTCGGTGATCACGCGCAGCCCGCGCTTGTGCGCCTCGCGGATGAATTGGCGCGCGTCGCCCATGTCGCCGTAATCGCGATGCACGCCGCGATAGTCGGCGATGTCGTAGCCGTCGTCGCGTCGCGGGCTCGGATAGAACGGCAAGAGCCAGATCGTGTTCACGCCGAGCTCGGCGATGTAGTCGAGCTTTTCGATGAGCCCGGGGAAGTCGCCGATGCCGTCGTTGTTGCCGTCGAAGAACGACTTCACGTGCAGCTGGTAGATGACCGCGTCCTTGTACCAGAGCGGGTCCTTGGTGAAGGACGGCTCCTCGGCCTTGTGGGGCTTCCTCGCGACCTTGGGGACTTTTTCTGCGCGCGTCATGCCTTGGGTCTCACCCGCCAGATCGCGTAGGGCAGCTCGTTCGGCACGAAGCGCCAATGCTGCCACTTGCCGTGCCAGGTGAAGCGCCCGCCGCGCGCGAGCTCCTCGACGTCGAGCGCGCCGTGATCCGGCAAGCCGAATTCATGCAGTGGCACTTCGAAATGACCTTCCTGCGCGTGATGCGGATCGAGGCTGATCGCGATGAGCAGGAAGTTCGACAAGTCTAGAGTCGACTTCGCGAAGTACAGGACCTGATCGTTCTGGAACGTGTGGAAGCGCACGCCGAGGTGCGTGTGCAGCGCGGGGTTTTCCTTGCGGATGAAATTGAGGCGCGAGATCTCCGCGACGATGTTGCCGGGCGCGTGCCAGTCGCGGACGCGGATCTCGTACTTCTCGGCGTCGAGGTATTCCTCCTTCGCGCCTTTGGGCCCCACGAGCGGCGCGGCTTCGCAGACCTCGAAGCCCGAATACATGCCCCAGAGTCCCGACAGCGTCGTCGCGAGCGCAGCGCGGATCAGGAATCCCGGTCGTCCCGACGTGTGCAGGAAGTACGGATTGATGTCGGGCGTGTTGACGAAGAAGTTCGGCCGGTAGAAATCCTTCGGCGCTTCGCGCGTCAGCTGCACCATGTATTCGGTCAGCTCGGCCTTGGTGTTGCGCCAGGTGAAGTACGTGTAGCTCTGCGTGAAGCCGAGCTTGGCGAGCCGGTTCATCATCGCCGGCCGCGTGAACGCTTCCGACAGGAAGATCGTTTCGGGATGGCGCAGCCGGATGTCGGCGATCAGCCATTCCCAGAACGGCAGCGGCTTGGTGTGCGGATTGTCGACGCGGAAGATCTTCACGCCTTCGCCGATCCAGTACTCGATGACGTCGCGCAGCGCGAGCCACAGCGAGGGTTTCGCCTGCTCCGCGTAGAAATCCGGCGGCGAAATGTCTTCGTACTTCTTCGGCGGATTCTCCGCGTAGCGCAGCGAGCCGTCCGGGCGCCAGGAGAACCAGCCCGGATGCGCCTGCAGCCACGGATGATCGGGCGAGAACTGCACGGCGAAGTCGAGCGCGAGCTCGATGCCGTGATCCTCGGCCGCCGAGCGCAAGCGGCGGAACGCCTCGATGCCGCCGAGCTCCGGATGCACCGCGTCGTGCCCGCCTTCGGCCGAGCCGATCGCGTACGGGCTGCCCGGATCGTCGGGTCCCGCGATCAGCGCATTGTTGCGGCCTTTGCGGTTCTTGCGGCCGATCGGATGGATCGGCGGGAAATAGAGGACGTCGAAGCCCATCGCGCGGATCGCCGGCAGCCGGCCGATCACGTCGTCGAACGTGCCATGACGACTGCGATCGTGCGTCTGGCTGCGCGGGAAGAGCTCGTACCAGCTCGCGAAGCCCGCGGCGCGCCGCTCGACGTCGACGACGAGCTCGTGCGAGCGCGCGAGGAATTTGTGCTCGTCGACAGCGCTCATCGCCGTCGCAGCGAGATCGGAGAGCAGCAATTCGACTGCACGGGCTTCCGGCGCATCGTCGAGCTCCTCGAGCAATCGCGCGATCGCGTCGCGCGACGCGCCGGTTGCCGTCTCCAATCCGCGCTTGAGCAACAGCTGGCCTTCGGTGACTTCGAGCTTCACCGGCACTTTCGCGTCGGCCTTCCTGTGCAAGTCGTGACGGAACGTGCCCCAGACGTCGAGCCAACCGTCGATGCAGAAGCGATACCGTCCGGGCGTCTTCGCGACGATCGACGCGCGCCACCGATCGTTGCCGAGCGATTGCATGCGTACGATTTGTGGCGCGGCGCTGCCCGGCGCCGACCAGCGCACCGCGGCGGCGAGCTGATCGTGACCGTCCATGAACACGTCGGCTTCGATGGTGATCGGCTGATCGACCACGGCTTTCGCGACGAAGCGGCCGCCGTCGACTTCGGGAGAGATGCGCTCGATGCAGACGCGCGGCGCTCGCAACGCTGCCGTGACGTCAGCCGCCGGCTCGAGAGTGCTCTTGGTGACACTGCGCCGGCGCGGCGGCGCAGCTTTGACTTCTGTCATGGCCGCTGGTCCCCCGCGCACCAGGGGGCCTGTTCAAAAGGGACCTTATTGCGACCGCGGTTTTAGGTGGGGGTTCAGCGCAATTCAGAGAACGAAGCAGCGGCGGGCGCGATGCGTTCGAAACGTCCATAATCCGTAGTGAATGGAGCCGGCACCGATAGCCGGGCCCACATCATCCGGGGGGATCGATGCGTCAATCTCTGTTGGCAGCACTGCTGTTCCTGTGCGCGTGGCCGGCGTTCGCCGGGCTCACGACCATTTATTCGTTCAGGGCGCCGGAAGGGCTTCAGCCGTACAGCCTCGTCCAGGGCAGCGACGGGAATCTCTACGGCACGACCCTTTCGGGCGGAACCTACGGCCGCGGCACGATCTTCCGCATTGACGCGTCCGGTGCGTTTGCGACGCTGGCGACGCTGGGGCCTGCCAATGGCCGAGGTCCGCGCGGGCTGATCCTGGCGACCGACGGAAATTTCTACGGCGCGACAGCCGGCGATTACCCCACGTTGAGTGGAACGATCTTCCGAATGACACCCGCCGGCGCGCTCACGACGATCGCGACGTTCAGCAGCGGGCAACCGACCGGCGTCGTCCAGGGTGCCGACGGCAATTTCTACGGCGTGACCAACGGCGGCGGCAATTTTGGTCAAGGCAGTTTTTTCCGGTTGACCCCGGACGGCACGCTCACGACTTTGGCGCACTTCAACGACAGCACGGGCACCTATCCGCAGTCGGCGCCGATCCAGGCCACCGACGGGAATTTCTACGGCACCGCGCCGCAGGGCGGCCCGACCGGTGACGGAACGATCTTCCGGATCACGCCGAGCGGTGTGCTGACTGTCGTGGCGACGTTCCAGGCGGGAACCACCGGCTTCACGCCATCCAGGCTGATGCAAGGCAGCGACGGAAAGCTCTACGGAGCGCTCGCCAACGGCGGGGCGGGCGACTTCGGCACGGTCTTCCGCATCGCGCCGTCTGGCGGCGCCATCGAGGTGCTGTTCAACTTCAACAACGACAACGGCTCGAATCCTCGCAGCGGGTTGACCATCGGCCCCGACGGCGCGCTCTACGGCACGACGCAGTCCGGCGGTGCCGGCGGCCGCGGAACGGTGTTCCGGCTTTCCGGTGGAACCGTGACGACGGTGTATTCGTTCACGCGCCCGACGGGCAGCTATCCGGAAACCGAACTGGTCTATTGCGGCGGCGGAGCGCTGTGCGGGACCAATCGCAGCGGCGATTCCGGCGACGAAGGCTTCGTGTACCGCGTCACCCCGGCGGGCGCCTACGCGACCCTCCACGGCTTCGTCTCGCCCGACGGCATTCGCGCAGCCAGCAATCTCACGCAGGCCGCCGACGGCAACCTCTACGGCGTGACGCTGATGGGCGGCGCCAATCGCATGGGCACGGCTTTCCGCGTCTCGCCGGCGGGCGATTTCCAGACGTTGTTCGCCTTCGACGGCGACCACGGCTGGTATCCGACGACGCAGATGGCGATCGGTCCCGATGGCGACTTGTTCGGCACGACGCGCGGGGGCGGCGCGTACGGGCTGGGCACGATCTACGAAATTTCGCTCGCGGGCATCCTGACGACACGCGCATCCTTCGATCCGTTCCAGGACATTTCCTCTCCGAACAGCAGGCTTGCATTCGGGCCCGACGGCAATCTGTACGGCACGACGGAGAACAGCCGCATCGTCCGCATGACGCCCGATGGAGTCCTCTCGCCGTTCTATGCATACGACGGCCAGCCGACGAATCTCGTGCTCGGCGATGACGGCGCGTTCTACGGAACGACGCTCGGCGCCGGCGCCCAGTACTACGGGAGCGTGTTTCACCTCACGCTCGACGGCGATCTCACGACGCTGGCTTCCTTCGATCCGTCGACGACCGGATATTTCACGGATGCGCCTTTGCTCAAGGCCTCCGACGGGAATTTCTACGGGACCAACAACGTCGGCGGCCCGCACGGGCAAGGCGTGATCTACAAGATCACGCCGGCTGGCGTGCTGACCGTGCTCGCGTCATTCGACGGCACCAACGGAGGCTACCCACAGACGGGTCTCGTCGAGGGCGCTGACGGCAACTTCTACGGCACGACCGCGGCCGGAGGCGCCTACTTCGAAGGCACCCTGTTCCGGATGACGCCGGCGGGCGTCATCACGACGCTCGTCGAATTCGATCGCGCGACGACCGGCTCCTGGCCGGGAGGGCTTGCGCGAGGTGCTGACGGGAACCTCTACGGAACGACGCTGCTCGGCGGCCCGGGTGGCAACGGCACGATCTTCCGCTACGGCGATCTTGCGAAGCCCGTCATCGCCGTGTCGCCCAGCGCGCTGACTTTCGCGGATCAGGCAGTGCAGACCGGCGCAATCCAGAGCGTCACCGTGGCCAACACCGGCAACGCGCCTTTGCACATCGCGACCCTCGCGTTCACGGGACCGCAAGCATCCGACTACGCGATCGCCAACAACAGCTGCACGGTGGCCGTCGCGGGTGGGAGCAGCTGCGCGATCGGCGTGCGCTTCACGCCGACCGGCGGCGGAACGCGCGCAGCAACGCTGTCGATCGACAGCGACGCGACCGCTCAGCCGGTGACCGTCGCGATCTCCGGCAACGGACTGAAGATCCGATCGACGATGACGGCGACGGCGGCGTACACGGTTTCGCCCCTGGCGAGCAGCGGAAAGATCACGTTGAATCCCCGCGCAGTGCTCAAGGATTCCGGGAAGCAGACGCCGATCGCCGGCCGCACGGTGACATTCACGGCGAAGAACACGTTCCTGTGCAGCGCAGTGACCGGAGCCGACGGGACCGCCAAATGCAATGCGACGGTGCTGGCGCACTTGAGCGAGCTGCCGGCGATGGGTTTCACCGCGACCTTCGCCGGCGATTCGGCGTACCTCTCGTCAACGGTGCAGGCGACGTTGATCTGCGCAGGAACGGTTTGCCTGCGGTAGCGATGGAGAATTGTTACGGTGCGCTCGTGAGCACTCACTGGAAGTTGCGCGGTTAAGTGCGTGCGACATCTGCGCAATGCGCTCCGGGCACGTCGAAGCGCGCGCGCTGGGGGCCGCTAGATCATTTGACGGAGATCAATGTCGCTCGACGGCAACGGCTCTAGCCTGATCTGGTAACGATCGTCCCCACGATCGAACGGAGCAGGTCATGCAACATCTGCCTCAGTTCGCTCCCGTGCGTAGATCGGCGGGAATCCGGATGAGCAAGCTCGAGCTGGTCGAGGCGCTGCGGCGTTCCGAAGCGAAGTCGATCAGCCTCGCGGCGGAGAACGATCGTCTGCGCCACGCGCTGGCGATTGAGCAGGCCAACAATCAGTTCCACGTCGAGCGCGAGAAAGCCGGGACTTGAGGCCGCGAACCTCCTGACGCGGCGCAGCGTCGAACTCCTGGGAGACAGGAGCTCGTCATGGACCGGCGCTTCGCGGCACAGATTGGAATCTTCTTCGTCTCCCTCGCCATCGGCTCCGCGGCGCTCGCTGCGTCGACACCGTGGCGCGAGTTTGGCTTCGGCCTCGACCAGAAGCGCTACAACAAGTACGAGACGACGCTCGGCGCATCCAACGTGAGTCAGCTGCAGCGCCTCTGGCTCGTGCAGACGCGCGACGATTACCAGGCCCAGTCGTCGTCTGCGATCGTGGTCAACGGTCTCGCCTACGTCGGCACGGTGTTCCAGAACAAGCTGCTCGCGCTGCACGCCGACACCGGCGCGATCCACTGGAATCAGAAGCTCGACGGTCCCGTGTATGGCAGCGCGATGATCGTCGGACACACGCTCTACGCGACTGCCTATGGCAATCGGGTTTACGCGTTCGATGCGCGCTCGGGCGCGCCGATCTGGACCAGCGCTGCCCTCGGCAGTCTCGGCACGACCTCGCCGACCGTCGCCAACGGCAAGCTCTACGTCGGCGGCTTCGACGGCAATCTCTGGGCGTTCGACGCGTCGACCGGCGCGGCCTTGTGGCGCACCGCCACCGGCGCAGCGCTGCACGCCTCCGCGGCGGTGGTGAACGGTGTCGTCTACATCGGCTCGGACCAGCTCTACGCGATCGACGCGAACGACGGCACGATCAAATGGGCTGCCGATGTCGGCGGCGATGCGGCCTGGTCGTCGCCGGCGGTCGCGAACGGCGTAGTGATCGTCGGCGCCGGCGACGGCAACATCTATTCCTTCGATGTCGCGACCGGCGCGCGACGCTGGGCGACGCAAACAGGCAAGTACATCGACTCGTCCCCGGCCGTCGCGAACGGCGTCGTCTACATCGGCTCGCAGGATTTCAATCTGTGGGCCGTGCGCGCGAGCGACGGCAAGAAGCTGTGGCTCGGCGCGACCAACGGCGTCGTGAGCTCATCGCCGGCGGTTGCGAATGGCGTCGTCTATGTCGGATCGGCGGACGGGTCCGTCTACGCGTTCGACGCCGCATCCGGCGTGAAGCTCTGGAGCGACATCACGCCGGGCCCGATCCGCGCATCGCCGACGATCGTTAACGGACGACTGTATCTATCCAGCGGCGGCGGTGCGATCTACGCCTACGGCTTGCCCTGAACGCTACGGCGCGATGCGCCAGGCCGTCAGACGGTTTCCCGCCGGGACCACGAGCCAGCCCTCGCCCGCGCCGAGGCCGGTGCGCGGGCTGCTCACGTTCTGCTCGTCGGTGGCGAGGATCGAAGCGCCCGCGTTCGCATTCCATTTCTGCGCGCCGGTGGCGACGTCGACGGCGAACACCTCGCCCGTCGCCGAGCCGACGAAGACGCGATTGTTGACGACGATCGGCGCCGAAACGAGTTGACCGTCTCCGGCGAAGCTCCACTGCGTCGCGCCCGTCGCGACGTCGAGCGCCTGCAGATTCCCGCCCGCGAGGATGAACAGCTGCGATGAGGTCACCGCAGGCGTCACGTCGGTCGCTGCCGCGCCGAGGTGGGTGCCGTCGTCCGCGTCGAAGAAATCGAGACTGTTGCCGGACGCCGAGAAGTTGCGGCCGTAGAGCACGCCGCCCTTGACCGCCGACGTCTTGCCGCCGCCGCCTTCGCAGCCGTTCTGCTGATGCCAGATCGCCTCGCCGGTGGTCGGGGCGAAGTCGTAGGTCTGGCACGGATAAGTGACGTAGACGCCGCTCGAGGTCACCGCAGGTGAGCTGTCGTCGCCGTTCTCGACGAACGCGGTCCACAGCAGCTGGCCATTGCTTTCGTCGACCGCGTAGAGGGTGCCCGCACCACCCGCGCCGCCCACGAAGACGATGCCGCCGAACGCGCTCGGCGGCGCGCTGAAGGCGTACTGGCCGGGAAGGTTGAGCGACCAGCCCGGCACGCCGGTCTGCGCGTCGAACGAGCGCAGCAGCCCGTCGAAATTGACGACAAAGACCTTGCCGTTCCCGTACGCCGCGTTCGAGAAGAAGTAAGTCCCCGAGAGCGAAACCGGTCCCCACACGGTCGCGCCGGTCTGCGCATTCAGCGCGATGAGCTTGGTTCCATAGCTGCCGGCGTTGTCGCCGAGCGTGACGATGACGAGACCCCCGGCGATGATCGGATAGGAGACGGTGGCGCCGAGATCGACGCTCCACGCTTGCGATGCGGGCGCCTGCAGCCCGCCGGCGAACGTCACCGAGCCCGCGTGATCCGGCGTCAGGTGATAGGTCGTCGCCGGCGGCAGCGCCGGCGCAGCGGTGGTGGTGACCGTCCTCGACACGGTCAGCGGCCCGCTCGGCGCACTGCACGTGACGGTGAACGTGCTGCTGCCGGGATTCGACAGGACCAACGTCTGGCGTCCGCTCGTCGCGAGGGCACCGGACCATGCGCCCGAAGCGACGCAGGAATCCGCCGAGGTCGCTTCCCAGTCGAGCGTCATCTCGTTGCCGGCCACCACCGAGGGCGGGAACGCGCTGAACTTGAGCGTCGGCTGCGTCGCCGAGACCGTGACGCTCGAGGAAGCGCCGCCGCAGGTGATCGTGAAGCTGTGATCGCCCGCCGTCGTGATGGTGACCGACTGCGACCCGGAGACCGGCTTGCTGCCCGACCACTCGCCGCTGGCGCTGCAGGACTGTGCGTTGGTCGATGACCAGGTGAGCGTGGTCGACGCGCCGACGCCGACCGTCGAGGGATCCGCCGTCAGGGACGCCGTCGGCGGATTGAAAGGAGCATCGTCGATGGTGACGGTGACCGCTTGCGTGTCACTGCCGTCGGGACCGGAGCACGTCATCACGAAGGTGTAGGTGCCGGGCGTGCTGGGCGCGAAGGTCTCGGTGCCCGACGTCGCGGCCGGGCCTTGCCACGACCCGGAGGCGACGCAGCTCGTCGCGTTGCTCGAGCTCCACGACAGCGTGACGGACTGTCCGACCTGACCCGCGAGCGGCGCCGCGGTCAAGGCGAGGACTGGCGCTGAGGAGCTGGTGCCGCCGCCACAAGCGGCGAGCGCGAGGCTCAGGGTGAGGGCGGCGAGCTTGAGGATCGATCGATGTGACATGGTCAACCCGGATGAGAGGCGGCACCCTTCGCGGAAATCGAGAGCTCCACCTTGTGGCTCTTGATCCTGAGCACCGCGCGCATCAGCGCGTCGAACTCGATCGGCTTGGTGACGTACGCGTTGGCCTTGCCCTGGAACGACGCGGCGACGTCGCGCTCGTCGCCGGAGGACGTGAGCATGATCACCGGCAGCTGAACCGTGAGCGGATCGCCGCGGATCACGGCGAGCACTTCGGTGCCGAGCATCTTGGGCATGTTGACGTCGAGCAGCACGAACGCGGGCAGCGGCGGCTGCATCTGCGCGTAGCGGTTGCGCGCGTGCAGGAAATCGAGCCCGTCCTCGCCGGACTTGCAGTGCAGCAGCGGGTTGGCCAGCCCCGCCTTGGCGAGCTCGCGCTCGACGGTGAAGAAGTCGTCGGGATTGTCGTCGATGACGAGGATCAGGTTCGGCGAAGTCGATCTCATGCGGCGCTCTCGAGCGTGAAATGGAACGTGCTGCCCTCACCGGGTGCCGAATCGATCCAGATGCGGCCGCCGTGCATCTCGACGATCTTCTTGACGATGGTGAGCCCGACGCCGGTGCCGCCGCCGAACTCGTCGCGATCGTGCAGGCGCTGGAACAGCCCGAACACCCGCTCGCGATATTTGGCGTCGATGCCGATGCCGTTGTCGCGCACGTAGAACGCCGGCGTTGCGCCAGTCGTATCGCAGCCGATCTCGATCTCCGGCCTGGGCTTGTCGTTGTACTTGATGGCGTTGGTGATGAGATTGCGGAAGAGCTCGGTGACCCGCACGCGATCGCAGCGCAGCTTCGGCAGATGCTGCGCGCGCAGGTCGACGCCTTTCTCCTTCAGGCTGAACTCCAGCGTGCCGAGCACGTCGCGCAGCGCACCGTCGAGATCGGTCTCGGCGACGTCGAGCTGCACCTTGCCCAGCCGCGCGATGTTGAGCAGCTCGACGATCAGCGTCTCCATGCGCTTGGCCTGCGCGCGGATCTTGCCGACCATGCTGCGCGCGGCGTCGGGCAGCTCGGTGCTGTGGTCCTCTTCCAGGTACTTCGCGTAATTGCTGATGCCGCGCAGCGGCTCCTTCATGTCGTGCGAGGCGATGTAGGTGAAATCGTCGAGCTCGCGATTGGTCTTCTCCAGCGCTTCGCGTGCCTGTGCGAGCTTGGTCGCGTCCCAGTTGGCGCCGGCCATGCGCACCGGCTTGCCCGACGCGTCGCGGTAGATGGTGGCGCGCGACTGGATCACCCGCAGCGAGCCGTCGGCGCCCTGCACGCGCGCTTCGTCGAAGAACTCGCTGGCGTTGATGGACAGCGCGTCGACGACGCTCTTGCCGAAGCGCTCGCGATCGTCGGGATGGATCAGCGCGAGCACTTCGCCCAGATTGGTCGCGCGGCCGCCGGCGGGCACGTTGATCAGGTCGTTGAGCGCGTCGTCATGCTCGAAGCGATCCTCATCGATGTGCCAGACCCACACGCCAACGCGTGCCGAATGCGTCGCCAGTCGATAGCGTTCCTCGGCGCGCTTCAAGGCTTCCTGCGCGCGCTTCTCTTCGGTCAGGTCCCACACCATGCCCGACACGCTGGTCGCACGTCCGCGGCTGTCGCGGATCGCCTTGGCGCGCGAGCTGATGATGCGGACGTCGCCGTCGGCCCGCAGCACGCGGTATTCGTCCTGGTAGTCGACGCCGCCCGACTTCACGAACGCGCTGTAGCGCTCGACCACGCGCGGCCGATCCTCGGGGTGCATCATCGCGATGTAGTCGGCCATCCGCTCGGAAAACCGCCCGGGCTCCATGCCGAGCACCTTCTGGATGTGGCCGTCGACCTTGAGCTCGACGAGCGGGTCGTCGGTCGACCACGCGCCGAGGCCCGGCGACTGCAGCGCGAGCTGCAAGCGCTCCTGCGCCTGCTGCACGACCTTGCGCGCCTTGTCGCGGCCGGAGAACACCTGCAACCCGTGCAGCACGATGACGACGACGAGGAACACGGTCCACCAGTCCGCGGTGGTCATGCCGACGTCGACGTAGGTCGCGCGCAGGAACACCATCGCGCCGAGCGCGACGAAGCCCATCGCGAGTGCCTCGAGATACAGATGGAAGCGATAGCGCAGGCCGAGGTCGGCAAACGCTAGATAGAAGACGAACAGCGTCGGCAATCCCGGATGTGGATCGTGCGGCACGCCGATCACGAAAGCGCAGAGATCCAGCCCGACCAGCGTGCGCTGCAACGGCACCGACAGCCGCTGCCCGCGCGCGAGGAACATGATGAGCGCGACGATGACGACGTAAGCGACCATCGCCGAGGCGATGTGATGCTGATTGAGGAAGCCGGGCGCGACGCCTTCGTGCCGCATGTAGGTGAACAGCAGCAGCGCGAAGACGTAGCGATAGAGGAACTGCGAGAAATAGAGGACCTGCCGCCAACGTCCGAGCTCACGGACGTGCAGTTCAGCCTGCAAAGCCCCCGGCGCCGCGATGGCTGCGACGTTCATGTCCTCCCCCGGAGGGCTACTCTACGCTGCTGCTACAGCCCCTGCAGTCGCGCCACGTTGAGCATCAGCCACTTGGTGCCGGCATGGGTGAAGCGCACTTCGACCCGCGTGCGCTCGCCGTCGCCGTCGAAGTTCAGGATCACGCCCTCCCCGAACTTGTCGTGGCGGACGCTCTGCCCGAGCTTCAGGCCGCCGGCGATCTGCTCCGCGGGCGGCGCAGCTTGCCGGCGTTCGTAGCGCTGCTCGTACGAGCGCTCCCGCGGCTGGACGCGCGTCGTCTGCGCACCGAAGCCGTACTGCAATCGAAGCGCTTCGGGATTGCGCGCGCCGAGCGTGGGTCGCAGCAGGCCCGCGCGCGGTCGCGTCTCGACCACCGTCTCTGCCGGGATCTCGTTCAGGAAGCGCGAAGGCATGCCGATCTGATCGGCGCCGTGCAAACGTCGCGTCTCCGCGTACGACAGGAACAGATGCTTCTGCGCGCGCGTGATGCCGACGTAGCAGAGCCGTCGTTCTTCCTCGAGCCCACCCTCCTCCACCGCGCGCATGTGCGGGAACAGGCCCTGCTCCATGCCGACGAGGAAGACGACGGGGAATTCGAGGCCCTTCGCCGAGTGCAGCGTCATCAGCTGCACGGCGTCCTCGCCGGCGCCGGCCTGCTCTTCGCCCGCTTCGAGCGCGGCGTGGGTCAGGAACGAATCGAGCGGCGACACGCCTTCCTCTTCGGGATGCTCGAAGCCGCGCGCCGCGGAGACGAGCTCGTCGAGGTTCTCGATGCGCGACTCGGCTTGCTCGCCCTTCTCCTTCTTGTAGTGCTCGCGCAATCCCGTCGCTTCGATCACGCGCTCGGTCATCTGCGATAGCGGCTGACCTGCGAGCTCCGCGGCGAGCTTGTCGATGAAGTCGAGGAACTGCCACACCGCGCCGGCGCTGCGACCCAGCGCGTTCGGATCGGCCCGCGCTGCGGCGAACAGCGAAAGATTCTTGTCGCGAGCAGCCGCACGCAACCGCTCGAGCGTGGTGGCGCCGATGCCGCGCGGCGGTGTCGCGACCGCGCGCTCGAACGCCGGATCGTCGCCGCGATTGGCGATCAGTCGCAGCCAGGCGAGCGCGTCCTTGATCTCCATGCGCTCGAAGAAGCGCAGGCCGCCGTAGATGCGATACGGGATGCGATTGCGGATCAGCGTCTCTTCGAGCACGCGCGACAGCGCGTTCGATCGATAGAGGATCGCGGTATCGGAGTAGTCGAGGCCGCGCGTGCGGAACTCGTCGATGCGGGCGAGCGCGAATTCCGCTTCGTCGTACTCGTTGAACGCGGCGTAGAGCTGGATCTTCTCGCCCTCGCCGCGATCGGTCCACAGATTCTTTCCGAGACGACCCGTGTTGCGCGCGATCAATCCATTCGCTGCGTTGAGGATGTTCCCCGTGGAGCGATAGTTCTGCTCGAGCCGCACGATCTCCGCGCCAGGAAAATCGCGCGAGAACTTCACGATGTTCTCGACCTTCGCGCCGCGGAAGGCATAGATCGATTGATCGTCGTCGCCGACGACGAACATCTTGCCGCTGTCGCCGGCGAGCACGCGCAGCCATTTGTACTGCAGCGTGTTGGTGTCCTGGAATTCGTCGACGAGCAGGTGCCGCAGCTTGTGACGATAGTGCCGCTGGATCTCCGGCACGTCGCGACAGATCTCGTACGCGCGCAGCAGGAGCTCGGCGAAATCGACGAGGCCGTTCTGATCGCACTGCTGCTGATACGCTGTGTAGACGCGCACGAACTGGCGCATCGAGAAGTCGCCCTGGTCCTGCAATTGATGCGGGCGGATGCCTTCCTCCTTCTGTCCGTTGATGAAGCCGGCGAGGCCTTTCGGCGGATATTTGTCCTCGGGCAGCTCGAGATTCTTCGCGATGCGCTTGACCATGCGCACCTGATCGTCGGAGTCGAGGATCTGGAAGTTCTGCGGCAGCTTCGCCTTCTCCCAATGCATGCGCAGCATGCGATGCGCGATGCCGTGGAAGGTGCCGACCCACATCGCGCGGATCGGCACGGTGATCAGCCGCTCGAGGCGCCCGCGCATCTCGGCGGCGGCCTTGTTGGTGAAGGTGACTGCGAGGATCGAGTGCGGCGAGACGCCTTCCGCCGCGATCAGCCAGGCAACGCGATGCGTGAGCACCCGGGTCTTGCCCGAGCCTGCGCCGGCGAGCACCAGGCGATGCTCCGGCGGCGCCGTGACCGCTTCGCGCTGCGCGGGGTTGAGCGACGCGGTGAGCTGGGCGAGCGCGGGATCGAGCTGGCTTTCGAGGGTGAAACTCATCGGCGATATTTTACGGGCCGCGTACCGCGCGCGGCGTGTCCGATCGGACTTTATTTCGCGCGCGAGGGCGCGCGGCTACAGCTCGAACAGCAGCGGCGCGAGCGACAGCAGCGTCGCCACCGAATGCGCCATCGCCTGATGATGCTTGGTGAACGGGCCGACGCGGCCGCTGGTGTCGACCGCATTGACGAACTGCATCACGCCGTAGATGCGCCCGCGCGACAGCACCGGCATGTTGAGCACCGACACCGTGTTGTAGCCGAGCTTGTCGTCGAACGCCTTGGTGCGCACCCAGCTCGGCAGCTCGCGCACGTCGGCCACGTTCACCGGCTCGCACGTGGCGGCGCACATGGCGGCAAGCGAGGTCTCGTCGATCTCGCCGTCCGGGCGCCAGATCGGCGTGGCCTCGACGAGCGGTCCGCCCTTCTCGGAGGCGTCGAGCGTCAGATGCAGGCTCTGCGACAGCAGCACCTCCACGTGCAGCTCGCCGTCGCGCACCAGATACAAGGTGCAGCCGTCGGCGCCGAGGATCGAGCGCGCCGACTCGGCGATCATCCGGAACACGCCCTTGCCGTCGGTCTTGTGCGAAAGCACTTCCGACAGCCGATGCAGCTCGAGGTACGGGTCCTTGAGCACCGCGCTCGGCAGGCGCACGCGCGGCAGCGGCGCGGGCTGCGCATAGCGCAGCGCTTCCATCATCAGCTGCTTCGCTGAAGGGCCTTCCGCTTCTTCGGCGCCATGCTCGATCAGCAGCATCGCGGTCTTCTCGTGGCCGTAGTGACGGGCGATGTTGAGCGCCGTGTCGCCGTCGCGGTCCTCGCAGTTCGGATCGGCGCCGTGCGTGAGCAGGAGATCTACGATCGCGTCGTTGCCGTGGCGGGCGGCCGCGATCAGCGCGGTGTCGCCGAAGCTGTTGGTCATGTTGACGTCGGCGCCGGAAGCGACCAGCGCGCGCGCGAACTCGTAATGGCCCTGATCCGCCGCGGTCACCAGCGCGTCGGGGGCGTTGAGATAGGGCGGCGCAGAGTACGGCACTGGCGGACTTTTGCTCACTCGAACACGATCACCTGACGAACCGATTCGCCCCGCGCGAGCCGGTCGAACGCGGCATTGATGCCATCCAGTTTGAGCCGATCCGTCAACAGCCGCTCGACCGGCAGACGACCGGCGCGATGAAGCTGGATGAAGCGGGGGATGTCGCGCGAGGGCACCGCCGAGCCCATGTACGACCCCTTCACCGTCCGTTCTTCGGCAACGAGACTGACCGCGGGGACGGAGAACTTCTTGTCGGGATGAGGTAATCCGAGGGTCACCGTGGTGCCGCCACGCCGGGTCGCCGCGTACGCCTGCGCGAGGACCGTCTCGGACCCGACTGTCTCGAATGCGAACGCCGCACCGCCGCCGGTGTGCTGCTTGATCGCTTCGAGCGCCTTCGGATCGGTCGCCAGAACGGTGTGGGTCGCGCCGAGCGACTTGGCCAGCTCGAGCTTCTGCGGCACGACGTCGATGGCGACGATCGGCTGCGCGCCGGCCAGCTGCGCGCCGAGCAGCACCGAAAGGCCGACGCCGCCGAGACCGAAGATCGCGACGCTGTCGCCGGCGCCGACGCGCGCCGTGTTGACCACCGCGCCGACGCCGGTCATCACCGCGCAGCCGAACAGCGCCGCGATCTCCGGCTTGAGCGGCTCGTCGATCTTCACCGCCGAATGCGCGGAGACGACGGTGTATTCGGCGAACCCCGAAACGCCGAGATGGTGATGGAGCTCGCCGCCGTCGTGCGCGTGCCAGCGACGCGCGCCGCCGAGCAGCGTACCGGCGACGTTGGCCTTCGCGCCCGGCTCGCACAGCGCGGCACGACCGCTCGCGCAGGGCGCGCAGTGTCCGCACGCCGGCACGAACGAGAACACGACTTGATCGCCGCGCGCGAAGCCTTGCGTGTCCGGTCCGGTCTCGACGACGTCGCCCGTCGCTTCATGCCCGAGCACCATCGGCATCACGCGGGGGCGCGAGCCATCGATCACCGACAGATCGGAATGACACAACCCGGCAGCGCGCACGCGCACGAGCAATTCCCCCGGCCCCGGCGGCGCGAGCTCGATGTCCTCGATCGACAGCGGCCGCGACTCCGCATAGGGCGCGGGCAAGCCCATCTTGCGCAGGACGGCGCCGCGGACTTTCACGCGGTGACCTGTGGCGTGATGCGCTCGAGCGCGGCGCGCACGCTCGGTGGGATCGCATGCGGCCGGCGCGTCTTGCGATCGACGAACACGTGGACGAACCAGCCCTCGGCCGCGGGCCCGGCTTCACCTGCGCGGAACAGGCCGATCTCGTAGCGAACACTCGAGTTGCCGAGATGCACGACGCGCAAGCCGGCATCGACCGATTCGGGGAACGCGAGCGGCTGCTTGAACGAGCAATGCGACTCCACGCAAAGGCCGATCACGTCGCCGGCGTGGATGTCGAGACCGCCCTGTCCAATCAGGAACGCGTTGATCACCGTGTCGAAGAAGCTGTAGTACTCGACGTTGTTGACGTGCCCGTAAATATCGTTGTCCTTCCAGCGCGTTGTGATCGCCTGGAAATGCGGATAGGCAGTGCGAGCGGGGCCCGGGGACATCAGGCAATATTAGCCGCATCGGGGATTGTCTTCGTTTCGGAACCTTCGTCGTGTCCAGGACGCCGGCGGCGCCCGCCGCCAAGACCGGCTCGCGCATCGCTCAATTCGATGCCATGCGCGGCATGAGCGTCTTCGCCGTGATGATCGTGCACTGCTGGTGGGTGCAGCCGGAATCGCCGATCAGCGCCGCCATCCGCAAGATGCTGCCGGCGAACTTCATCTCGGTCGACATGTTCTTCGTGATCTCGGGCTACCTGATCACGGGCATCCTGATGCGCTCGCTCGGCACGGGCCATTTCTTCCGCACCTTCTACATCCGCCGCGCGCTGCGCATCCTGCCCGCGTACTACTTCTGCCTGCTGGTTCTGTTCTTCGTGCTGCCGCGGATCGACGACCAGGTGCGCGATTCAAAGATCCTCGACTACTGGTGGATGTACGTGCTGCACATCCAGAACTGGCTGTTCTCGGTGGTGAACACCGACCTCGGCTGGCCGGGCACCTACCACTGGTGGACGCTCGCGGTCGAAGAGCAGTTCTATTTCGTCTGGCCGATGCTCGTGCTCGCCACGCGCACGCCGCGGCGCATGGCCATGGCCTGTCTTGCGATCATCGCGGCAAGCATCGCCTGCAAGATCGGCGTCGCCCTCGCGCACGGCAGCTGGTTCCTGATGCACATGAGCACGCCGACGCGCATGGACAGCCTCGCGACGGGTGCGTTGATCGCGACGTTCCCGCGCGAGATCGCCGTCCGCTACGCGCGTGCAGCGTTGCTCGCTGCGATCGGCGCCTTCGCGATCATCCTGCTGCTCGTCGCGACGCAGCCCAGCGATCACTCAGCGCCGCACACCGCCGCGATCACCGCGCTCGCGGCGATCGTGTTCGGCGGCATGACGCTGCGCGTGCACACGGGCGTCGCCTCGAGCCCGCTGCTGCGCAATCGCGCGCTGATCTGGATGGGCGAGCATTCGTACGGCCTGTACCTCATCCATCTGCCGCTCTTCTTCGTGATGCTCACCAAGCTCAAGCCCTACATGGGCGCGCTGTCGTGGATGCCGGCGAATGCGCGCGCCACGCTGATCTTCGGCTTGATGATGCTGATCACGCTGCCGGCCGCGTGGGCGTTGAAGCGGTATCTCGAGATGCCGATGCTCGAGCTGCGCCATCGGCTGGCGCCCGATCCGGTGCGGCCGTCGCGCGAAGTCGCGCTCGAGACTAATGTGCCCGCGGCGGCTTCCGCCGAACGCGCAGGTTGATCATCTCGACGATCACCGCGAAGCCCATCGCAAAGTAGAGGTAAGCCTTCGGCACGTGGAAGTCGAGCCCGTCGGCAACCAGCGCCATGCCGATCAGGATCAGGAACGCGAGGGCGAGCACCTTGATCGTCGGATGCCGCTCGACGAACGCGCCGACCGGCGCCGAGAAGAACATCATCACGCCGACCGCGAGCATGATCGCCGCGACCATGACCGGGATGTTCTGCGTCATGCCGACCGCGGTGATCACCGAATCGAGCGAGAACACGATGTCGATGATCATGATCTGCACGATCACCGAGAAGAAGCCGGCGATGGCCTGACCGATGGCAGCGTCGGCCGTCTCGTGCTGTCCGGCCTCCACTTGCTCGTGGATCTCGAACGTCGCCTTGCCGATCAGGAACAGGCCGCCGATGATCAGCACGAGATCGCGCCCTGAAAGCTCGTTGCCCGCGAGCGTGAACAGCGGCGCGGTCAGCCGCGCGAGCCACGTCAGCGACAGCAGCAGCAGGATGCGCGTGATGCACGCGCCGCCCAGCCCGATCACGCGCGCGCGGGCGCGCTGCGCGACCGGCAGCTTGTTCGCCATGATCGTCAGGAAAATGATGTTGTCCACGCCGAGGACGATCTCGAGCCCGGCGAGCGTGAACAGGGCGACCCAGATCTCGGGATTGGTGAGAGCTTCCATCACGTCCGACCTGAAATGACGCCGACATCATAGCTTCATCGCCTTGTTATCCCGCGCGCCTAGCCTCGTCGCGTCATGTGCGGGCTCCTGCCATGAAGATCGCCTACGGCGTGATGGGCTACGGCCGCGGCCACGCGATGCGCACGATGAGCGTGCTGCCGGCGCTGATGCGTCATCACGACATCACCGTGTTCGCGGGTGGCGACGCGCACGACGCGCTCGCGCCGCTCTTCCCCACCGTGCGCATCCCGACCATCGGCTATCGCTACAACACGCGCGGCTCACATTCGCTGCCGAAGACGATCGCGGAGAACGCGGCGCCGATGGCGGATCTGCTGCTGCGCGGACTCGGCTGCGAGACGGTCGAGCGCGAGTTCAGGACCCGCGGCATCGAGCTCGTCATCTCGGATTCGGAAGCATGGACGCATCGTGCGGCACGACGCATCGGCCTGCCGCGCATCAGCTTCGATCACGTCGGCATCATCGCTTACTGCAAGCCGCACTTCCCGGCCGATCTCTGGCTCACCGGCATGCGCGACGCGATCGGCTATCGCGCGCTGATGGGCATTCCCGATCGCATCCTCATCTCGAGCTTCTATCCCGCCGAGCCCGCGTATCCCGGCATGCAGATCGTCGGACCGATGCTGCGCGACGTCGTGCGCGGCATCGAGACGCGCGAAGGCGACTATCTGCTGTGCTATCTCAACAAGGGTCAGCACCAATTCCTTTCGAAGGTCGAGCACACGCTGCGCCTGCTCGACCTGCCGGTCGTCGTCTACGGCACGCCGTTCCGCGGCGAGATCGAGAACCTCGACTTCCGCGCGCCGAGCAACGAAGGCTTCATCCGCGATCTCGCCAACTGTCGCGCCGTGCTGTCGACCGCGGGCAATCAGCTCATCGGCGAGGCGATCTATCTCGGCAAGCCGATCCTGGCGACGCCCGAGGACGCGTTCGAGCAGCGGCTCAACGCGCACATGGTCGAGCGCATGGGCGTGGGCATGCGCGCGCACCTGTCGACGCTCTCGCCGAGCGACGTCGATCGCTTCCTCGGCAACGACAGTTTCTACCGCACCAACATGCGCAGCCATTCCGCGGACGGTCGCGATCGCGCGCTCGCGATCCTGCACCGCTTCATCGATGAGCTCAGGCCAGCCCTTCGGCCATCCGTGCGAGCAATCGGTACATCTGCCGATTGTTCTCCGCGAAGTACGGCAGCTCCCGCAGGATTTCCTCCGGGGTCTGCACGTAGCGCGCCGGCTCCGGCCGCTCGTGCTCGAACCAGACCCGCGCATTCGCCGCGGTGACCTCGAGATGGAACTGGATGCCGACGACGCGCGCGTCGCGGCCGGAGAACGCCTGATTGGTGCAAGCCTCGCTGCTGGCGAGACGGTCGTAGCCCGGCGGGATCGCGAAGGTGTCGCCGTGCCAGTGGAAGGCCTGGAACTCGTCCGGGAAATCCGCGAACGCTTTCGATGAGCGCGCGTTGCGCTCGAGCCTGACCGGGAACCAGCCGATCTCCGTTTCGGCGTTGCGGGCGACCTGTCCGCCGAGCACGTCAGCGAGTAATTGCGCGCCGAGACAGATGCCGAGCACGCGCTTGCCTGCGGCGAGCGCCGCGCGGATCGCGTCGCGCTCGTCGCGCAGCCACGGATATCTCTGGTACTCGTAGATGTTCATCGGCCCACCCATCACGATCAGCCAGTCGTACTGATCGGCGGCCGGCGCCCGCCCGCCCTCGTGGAAGCGTGTCGCGGTGACGGTCGCATGCTTCGAGGCGAGCCACGGCGCGATGCAGCCGAGATCCTCGAACGCCGCGTGCTGGAACCAGTGCACTCTCATCGAAGCCGTCACGCTCCTGCAATGTCGCGGTCCTACGGTTGGCGCGGGGAACAAGCCTCCCCCATTCTTGCCCGGCCCTCGCGCCGGGCGATTTTTTTAATCGCCGGCGATGCTAGGCTCTTCGCGAATCGGGGAGGCTCGATGATAAACCTGTTTGCGATTGCCGCCGCCGTGTCGGCGCTGCTCGCGATCGCCGGGGAAGGCGGCGCGCGCCGCCATCGCGCGTTCTACGTGCTGAAGCCGCTCACCACGCTCTGCATCCTCGGCATGGCGCTTACCGCGCGCGATCCGGTGTCACCGCACTATCAGCAATTGATCGCCGGCGCGCTCGTGCTCTCCACGCTCGGCGACATCAGTCTCATGTTCGAAGGCGACCGCTGGTTCATCGGCGGACTGTCGAGCTTCCTCCTCGCCCATCTGCTGTTCGTCGGTGCGTTCGTGCAGGGTCTCCCCGCGTTCGCGGTGCCGTGGCCCGCGTGGCTGGTGATTCCGTACGGTGCGGTGCTTCTCACCTACCTGCTGCCGCGTGCGGGATCGCTGAAGATTCCGGTGCTCATCTATTGCGCAGCGATCTTCGCGATGGTGATCTGCGCCGCGGCGCGTCACGCCGCGCTCGAGGACGCGCGTGCGACCTTTGCGCTCATTGGCGCATCCCTGTTCGTGTTGTCCGACTCGAGCCTTGCCATCCGGCAGTTCCGCGGGCCTTATCCCGGCGCGCAGCCGCTGATCCTGTCGACCTATTGGCTCGCAATCGGCTTCATCGCCGCATCGGTTTAGCTATCATCCCGCGCGTCAAAGAACCTGTCCGGGGAGGACAGATCCACATGAAGAAACTGATTCTGGGCGCGGCTGCCGCGCTCGCCGTCACCGCCTGCGCCGACGTTGCGCCGGTCGCCAAGGGCCCGGGCCGCGCCAGCGGCATCGACGCCGCCAACTTCGGCAAGGGCATCCGTCCGCAGGACGATCTGTATCGCGCCGTCAATGGCGCTTGGCTCGAGCGCACCGAGATTCCGGCCGACAAGTCGAACTACGGCGCGTTCACCCAGCTCGACGATCAGGCCAACGCGGAAGTGAAGATCATCGTCGAGGATGCCGCGTCGCACGAGCAGAAGCCCGGCAGCGACGCGCAGAAGATCGCCGACGTCTACAAGTCGTTCATGGACGAGGCCGCGCTCGAGAAGCTCGGCGTGAAGCCGCTCGACGCAGAGTTCGCGCGGATCGACGCGGTGAAGAGCAAGAAGGAGATCCCGGCGCTGATGGGCCATCTGGTGCGCCTGGGCGTCAACGTTCCGCTCGCGCCCTACGTGCATCAGGACAACAAAGACTCGACGCACTACATCGGCGATTTCTACCAGGCCGGCCTCGGCATGCCGGATCGCGACTTCTATCTGCTCGACGACGCGAAGTTCAAGGACCTGCGCGCGAAGTACCAGGCGCACACCGAGAAGATGCTCTCGATGGCCGGCGACCAGGACGCCGCCAAGTCCGCCGCGGCAATCTTCGCGCTGGAGACGCGGCTCGCCAAGGCGCAGTGGGACAAGGTCGATCTGCGCAACCCGGAGAAGAGCTACAACAAGTTCGACGTCGCGAAGCTGCCGTCGCTGTCGAAGGAGCTGCAGTGGAATTCCTTCATGGACGCCGCCGGCTTCAAGGACCTGAAGGCGGTGATCGTGTCGCAGCCGTCGTACGCGAAGGCGCTCGGTCGTGAGATCGGCAAGACCGACCTCGCCACCTGGAAGACCTACTTCAAGTGGCGCGTGCTCTCGAGCTACGCGCCGATGCTGTCGAAGAACTTCGCCGACGAGAACTTCGCGTTCTACGGCAAAACGCTCAACGGCATCGAGCAGCAGAAGCCGCGCTGGCGCCGCGCAATCGGCGTGATCGCGCACGGCAACGGCAATCCCGATTCGCCGCAGAGCGAGGCGCTCGGCGAAGCGCTCGGCAAGCTCTACGTCGCCAAGTACTTCCCGCCGGAGAACAAGGCGCGCATGGAGAAGCTGGTGCACAACCTGCTCACGGCCTACGCGCAGGAATTCCCGACGCTCGACTGGATGAGCCCGGAGACGCAGAAGGCCGCGGCGGAGAAGCTGTCGAAGTTCGCGGTCAAGATCGGCTATCCGAACCACTGGCGCGATTATTCGACGCTCACGATCAAGCCCGACGATCTCGCCGGCAATGTCATGCGCCTGGCCGAATATGAATACGACTACGGCATCAACCACCTCGGCAAGCCGATCGATCGCGAGGAATGGAGCATGACGCCGCAGACGGTGAACGCGCGCTACAACCCCGAGCTCAACGACATCACCTTCCCGGCCGCCATCCTGCGCCCGCCGTTCTTCGATCCCAACGCCGACGACGCGGTCAATTACGGCGCGATCGGCGCCGTGATCGGCCATGAAGTGAGCCACGGCTTCGACGACCAGGGCAGCCAGTTCGACGGCGACGGCAACCTCAGGATGTGGTGGACCAAGGAGGATCGCGCCAAGTTCGAGGCGAAGGCCGCGGCGCTCGCCGCGCAGTACGACGCCTACGAGCCGGTCAAGGGCTATCACCTGAACGGCAAGTTCACGCTGGGCGAGAACATCGGCGACCTGGGCGGGCTCACCATCGCGCACAAGGCTTACGAGCTGTCGCTCAACGGCCAGCCGGCGCCGGTGATCGACGCTCTGACCGGCGAGCAGCGCTTCTTCTTCGGCTGGTCGCAGGTCTGGCGGCGCAAGTATCGTGAGGAGAACCTGATCAACCGGACCAAGACCGACCCGCATTCGCCCAGTGAATTCAGGGCCAACGGCGTGGTGGTCAACGTCCCGGCGTTCTACACTGCGTTCGGGGTCAAGGAGGGGGACAAGCTCTACAAGCCCGAATCCGAGCGGATCCGGATCTGGTAGGCCTTGTGACACCGTTCAGCTTGAATTCATCTCGCCACCTCAGACTGCCATGCGCTGCGTGGACGTCCGCGCGGTGTTGTCACCACAACCACTGATCAGAGGAGTGCATCAACAATGAAGAGCCTGACCACTTTGACGCTCGCCGCGCTGCTGACGGCCGCTGCCCCGGCGTTCGCGGGCGACGCCAAGGCGGATGCCGCTGCTGCGCCGGCTGCTGCCGCTGCGCCGGCTGCTGCGCCCGCCGCCGCCCCGGCCGCGACCGAGAAGAAGGCGAAGCACCACAAGAAGGCGAAGAAGGAAGCTGCTGCGCCGGCTGCCGATGCCGCTGCTGCGCCGGCCGCGAAGTAAGCGACCGTTTCGGTTTCACGACAGGGCAGCTTCGGCTGCCCTGTTTTTTTTTGCGCGCCGCTAATCCAGCACGGGCGCGTCGGCGCGGGCCTGCCAGCGCCACCGGGCCAGATCGACGCGGCCTTTGAGGAAGACCACGCCTTCCGCCTCGAGCCGGCGCTTCTGCTCGCGATACTTCGCGCCGCCCTTGGGGAACGAGATGCGGCCTTGCGCGTTGATCACGCGATGCCAGGCGAGCGCTTCGCCGTCCGGGATGTTGTGCATCGCATACCCCGCGAGCCGCGGCTGCTTGGCGAAGCCGGCCATGGTCGCGATCTGCCCGTAGGTCGCGACACGGCCTTTGGGGATCCTGCGCACCACCGCCCAGATGCGCTCGTAGGTGGCGTGGAGCATCGCTACGGAATCCGAAGCGCTACTTGAAGCTGCCGCCGGTGATGCGACCGCTGGCGTCGACGTCGGCGAAATAGCGGCTGCGATCCCTGCGCAGCTCCTTGGTCGCCATCTCGCCCGGCAGCACCAGCGTCACGTCCGGATAGTGCGCGCGGAACTGCTCTGGCGTGGGACGCGTGGCAACGAAGCGATCGAATTCGTCGACATCGGCGATCTTGCCGTGCACGGCCACTCCCTCGCTCCGCTCCCCGGTCGAACAACAGCTGACCGCGCCGAGCGCCGCCAGCGCGAGACCCACTACCGCAAAGTGCTTGTTGATCATGCGCCGAAGTCTGCCCGAACCAGCGGCCGGCGCAACAGTCAAAGCAGCATCCCAACCGTCAGGGCGAGCGCCCTGCCCTTGCAGGAGGTTTCCAATGCAGAAGCTTCTCCGCACGATGCTGCTGGCCACCGGGTTCGCCGTGTTCGCGCCAGTGTCGATGGCGCAGACGGGCAAGTCCGCGACCGTGCCGCCGCCCCCGCCTCCGCACGAGCACAAGGAATTCACCTCGAACGAGGTGCTGCAGAAGGCCAACGACTTCTTCGGCAGCACCACCAAGGGCCTCGCCGAGGCGATCGAGAAGCTGTTCAAGGACCAGGGCCGTCCCAACGCCATCATCACCGGCGAAGAAGGCGGCGGCGCCGTCGTCGTCGGCCTGCGCTACGGGCACGGCACGCTGGAGACGGCGTCGGGCGTGCAGCGCGAGCTCTACTGGCAAGGCCCGAGCGTCGGCTTCGACGTCGGCGGCAACGCGGCGAAAGTGTTCACGCTGGTCTATCACCTGCCCGACGCCGAGCAGATCTATCAGCGCTTCCCCGGCGTCGACGGCAGCCTGTATTTCGTCGCCGGCCTGTCGATCAACTATCAGCGCAGCGGCGACATCACGCTCGCGCCGATCCGCACCGGTGTGGGCTGGCGCCAGGGCGCGAGCATCGGCTACCTGCACTACACGCGCGAGAAGTCGTACAACCCGCTCTGAAGGCCGCCCTACGGCCGCGGCGGGAACAGCTCGACCGGCCGGAAGGCCTCGAGCGTCTGCACGGTGAGATCGCTGCGATGAGCGATCTCGTCGAAGAAGTTCTCCAGGCGGATGCCGATCGGGAACGGGATCATCGGCTGATCGAGCCCGCGCGTGAAATCGTCCCAGTGCGTCGGGATCACGCGCCTGGCTCCGACGGCATCGACGACCTCATGGAGATAGGTCGGCAGGTCCTCGCGTAGCGCGATGCCGAGCAGCACCGCGTCGGCATGCAGTCCGTTGAGCGCGCCCGGCACGAATCCGGCGCTGCCGTGGTGCAGCACGCTGCCGGCGGGATGCTCGATCAGGATCGAGTAGGTGCCGCCGAGCTTGTAATCGAGATAGTGCGCCGGAGGAATCAAGGGCGCGGTGATCTCACCGGTCGGGCGTCCCCCGGTCGCGCCGGCGTGCCGGCTTTCGATGAAGCGCACGCTGAAGCGACCGAAGTGGAGCGTCTCGCCCGGCTCGATCAAGTGAATCTGGTTGTCGGGCAGGCCGCTGCCCCGGCCGATGTTGGCCGTGCTCGCCGAGCCGACCAGCTTCGCGCCGGTCAAGCGCGCGACGACGCCGGCATCCATTGCGTGATCGAAGTGCGAGTGCGAGATCAGCACTGCATCGACGTGCCGCGCACCCGCGCGCGCAAGGGCGTCGGCGATCACCTTCTCGTCGGGCGCGATCTCGGCGTTGCTGAGGAAGCCCAGCAAGCCGCGCGGCCGCGTGAAGAACGGATCGACGAGCAGCGCGTGCTCGCCGTCGTCGAGCAGCACGCCGGTGACGCCGAGCCAGGTTGCGGCGATTGCACCCGCGCGCGGCGAAGCGGTCGGCGCGAGCAGATGGGCACGATAGGCGGGCAGGCCTGGCCGCACCAGCAACGTGAACACCGCGGCGCCGCCGAGCATCGCGACGAGGACGAAGAACACGTAGCGCAGGACCTTCATCACCTGCGCAATTCTGCCGTCAGGAGCCGCCGAACCCCAAGCCGTGGCAGCGGTAGTAGCGCACGGAGAACTGTTCCTGCCCGAGGTATTCGCCGCGCGCGGTGACGCGCAGAGCGAGATCGCCCTCGACCGCGCTCGTGCGCAACACGTAGCTCGCGCCGGAATCGGTCTTCTGCCCTTCGGGCGGCTCCGCCAGTCCGGGGAATTCGAGCGAGGGCCCGGCCGGTCCGCTCACCAGGATGTCGATGCTCGGTGGATCGTCGTCGTGGCCGGCGCCCATGGCGAGCTCGAGCCGGTACTCGGGACGGTCGATGACGTAGCGCTCCGGCACCATGCGCTTCCACCAGCAGTCGCGCATCGGCTCGTAGCGGATCGACGCATCCTTCACGCTCTCGCCGTCCAGCGTCGCGGTCTGCGTGACGAAGAACCGCGGCGCGCACGCGGCAAGCAGCGCGCAACACACCCCGATGAGCGCGTTGCGCACGTGCAGCTTCAGTAACGCCTCCGCTCACGCCGCCGCGACGGATAGTCGTCGTCGTTGTAGCGGCGCCGGTGCAGGTCCCAGCCGTAGCCGACGCGCAGCGCGACGGTGAAGTTGTTCACGTCGGCTTCGTTGAAGACGTCGGTGCCGCCGATGTAGCGGCCGTCGACCCCGAGATCGAAGTTCGGCGTCAGCCGCCATAGCGCGCCGCCGCCGATGTACCAGCCGACCGAGTTGTCCGATTCGCGATCGCCGTTGAGCGTGGCCTCTGCCTCGACGGCTGCGAGCCCGAAGCTCACATAGGGCCTCACGTAGCCGTAGTCGGGAATCACCGCGACGCCAGCCATGAAATCGGCGACGTTGAGCTTGTAGCGATCGCCGTCGCGCGTGGAGCTGTCGCCGGAATCGCGCACACCGAGCTCGATGTGCAGCGGTGCATCCCACATCGAGAAATCCGCGAGCACGCCGCCCATGGCGTGGGTCTCGGTCGGCTCCCAGTCGTTGGAGAGCTGCCGGAAGCCCACGGTACCGGTGATGTTGGCGCCGGCCGCGAAGCTCGACGCCGGCGCGAGGCCGATCACCGCGATCAAGACCGCTCGAAGCTTGTTCATCGCACACTCCCATCGGGTGCCTGGCACCCTGCTCTGCAGACCCCGTGGGCGATGAAAAGGTTCGGCTAGAACTCTCCGCGTCGACGCCGGCGACCCAGCGCCGGCAGCAACAGGCCGACGAGGACGCCGCCGCCCACGAGCGCAGCGCCCGTGACGATGTTGCGCCGCCAAGCTTGCTGCTCGCTGAACTGCGCCTGCAGCTCGACGCCTTCGCGCTCCTTCTGCGCCATCTGCTCCTTGAGCTTCTGGTTCTCGTCGGCGAGCTGCAGCGCCGGGCCGGCCTTGGCGACGGTCTCCTTCGCGCGCGCCAGCTCTTCGTCCAGCTCGCGCTGGTGCGCGCGCATCTGGTTGATCTCCGCCTGCAGCGCGTTCAGCCGGTCCTTCGCGGCCGGCTCGCCGGCGATGAAGCGCGACGGGATCCAGCCTTCCTTGCCGTCCTCGGTCTTCACGTGCGCGAAGCTGTCCGGGCCGAGTGACTCGAGCACGGTGATCCTGGTGCCGCTCTTCAGATTGGCCCGGATCGTCGCGTCGTTGCGCGGCGCTTCGCGCATCGTCGCGGTGATCTCGTCGGTGATGTATTGCTGCTTGCCTTCTGCGGCATTCACGGCGGTGCCGGCGCAGAGCAATGCGAGGACGAAGATTCGCTTCACGGTTCTTCCCTGTGGTGTTGCGTTCTACAACGCGAGGCGGCGCACGTCGGACAAGAGCTTCACCAGCAGCACGATGAAGCGCGCGGCGTAAGCACCGTCGATGACGCGATGATCGTACGAGAGCGAGAGCGGCAACAGCAACCGCGGCTCGAAGGCCTTGCCGGTCCACATCGGCTTCATCTGGGCGCGCGAGGCACCGAGGATCGCGACTTCCGGCGCGTTCACGATCGGCGTGAAGAAGCTGCCGCCGATGCCCCCGAGCGAGGAGATCGAGAAGCAGCCGCCCTTCATCTCGTCGGGCTTGAGCTTGCCGTCGCGCGCCTTCTTCGCGAGCGCGCCGCACTCGTCGGCGAGCTGCACGACGCCTTTGCGATCGACGTCGCGCACGACCGGCACCACGAGCCCGTGCTCGGTGTCCGCCGCGAAGCCAATGTGGCAGTACTTCTTCATGATCAGCGACTCGCCATCCGGCGCGAGCGAGGAGCGGAATTCGGGATACTCGTCCATCGCCTTCGCCGCGGCTTTCAT
>Ga0070741_10004023_pt1 | contig 35049 bp, 33 predicted proteins | sample Coa_R1_4_FD_66440 | JGI IMG/M metagenome (GOLD analysis project Ga0070741, IMG submission 66440) | Surface soil microbial communities from Centralia Pennsylvania, which are recovering from an underground coalmine fire - Coalmine... | ecosystem: Environmental > Terrestrial > Soil > Unclassified ... | reverse complement strand
TGCACTCGGCCAACACCGCGCTGCAGGGGCCGCGTCTGCTGAACGCGGGCTTCGCGGCGATGGCGCCGCCAAAGCCGGCGCGCAAGAGCCACCGTCACCGGGAGAAGCAGCGCTAGTCAAGCGCAGGTCCCAGCTCCGGGTCGCGCCACTCCATCCGCCCGGCGCAGAAGGTCGCCGCGACCAGGGGGACTCCCGGGCGATAGATGAGGTGCAAATAGGAGGGCGCCGCCAACGCAACCGCGTCGGCGCGCACGCCCGGCGCGAGCTTTCCGACGTCGGTTCGCCGGAGCGCCTCGGCGCCCCCCATGGTGGCTGCCTGCAGCGCCTCTTCGGCGGTCATGCCCAGCTCCCGGACGGCGAGCGCGATGCAGAAGCTCATCGAGGTCGTGTTGCTCGAGCCCGGGTTGGTGTTCGTCGCGAGCGCCACCGTCGCGCCGGCGTCGATCAGCCGCCGGGCGTCGGGATACGGCTGGCGGGTGGAGAAGTCCGTCGCCGGCAGCAGCGTGGCCACCGTGCTCGAGCCTGCGAGCGCCTCCACGTCACCGCCCGACAAGTACGTGCAGTGATCGACGGAGGCCGCCCCGAGCTCTACTCCGAGTTGGACCCCGGGCCCGAGTCGGAGCTGATTTGCGTGAAGCCGCATCCCAAGACCGGCGTTCCTACCCGCCTCGAGCACGGTTCGCGTCTGGTCTTCGTCGAACGCTCCCTGCTCGCAGAAGGCATCGATCCAGCGAACGTGCGGAGCGCACGCTTCGAGCATCTCACCGCATACGAGCTCGATGTAGTCATCCGCCCGATCCTCATACTCGCGGGGGATCAGGTGGGCTCCGAGGAAGGTTGCGTCGTCGGTGATCTCGGCGGCGAGTGCGCACAGACGCCCCTCGCCCATGGTCTCCAGCGCGTAGCCCGACTTGACCTCGAGGTGGGTGATGCCGGCGCGCACGGCCTCGCGGCGGCGGGCGCCTGCCAGAGCACGCAGCTGCGCATCGGAAGCCTCACGGGTGGTGGTGACCGTGTCCCAGATGCCGCCGGGCACGTAGGCGCCACCGGCCATTCGGGCGGCGAACTCCGCGGCGCGGTCGCCCGCGAAGACGAGGTGTGTGTGGCTCTCGACGAACCCCGGGATCACGCAGTTGCCGGATATGTCGATGCGGGTATCGGCTGCGGCTCCCGCCTTTTCGACCGCCGCCACGCGATCCTCGTCAAACACCACTGCGGCGTCGCGGACGAGCCCGAGCGGCCCGTCTCCCAGCGCCGGCTCGTTGGTGACCAGCAGGCCAATGTTGTCGAGCACGAGGGTGCTCATAGATCCAGGGCCGCGATCGCTGCTCGCAGCTCGCGGGGAACGTCGAGCGCCACGTGTGCTCCGTCGCGCACGACGAACTCTCCACCCACCACGACGTCGTTGACGTCGGCCGCCGCGCCGGCGAAAAGGAGTGCACCGAGCGTGTCGTCGGAGGAAGTGCCCGCCAAGCGCACGCTCCCCAGCCGGACCGCGACGAGGTCGGCGAGCCCGCCCTCCCGCAGCGAGCCGCCTTCGGCCCAGCCGAGGCTCTCGTACCCGCCGCGCGTAGCGATTGCAAGTAGCGCCCGCGCGTCGTGATTCCCGCGCACCCCGGTCACCAGCCGCTCGTCGAGCTCCACCGCACGAGCTTCCTCTAGCGGCTCGATGATCGCGTTCGAGTCCGTACCGAGCGCGAGTCGAACGCCGGCATCGTCGAGCGCCCGGGCAGGCCCCACGCCGTCGGCCAGGTCGCGTTCGGTGGTGGGACAGAGGCAGCAGCATGTGCGCGCGCCACCGAGGAGCCCGACGTCCCGCGCCGAGACGTGGGTGGCGTGCACTGCCGTGAACCTCGGCGACAGGGCGCCGGCCCGGTGAAGCAGCTCGGTCGGCGACGCGCTGTAGGCCTCCATGCATGCGTCGTTTTCCGCCGGCTGCTCGGAGACGTGGGCGTGAAGCGGAGCGGCCCGGTCAGCCGTCCACCCCGCCACGATCTCCGCGGACGCGGGGTCGACGGCCCGCATGCTGTGGATGGCGGCCCCGACCCGCGCGCATTCCTCTGAGCTACCGAGCGCTTCGACAAGCCTGTCGGCGCGCCCGCGCCAGTCGTCGGCGTCGGCATCGCAAAACCGAAGCTGTGGGCCCTCCGCGGCGGCGCCGACTCCCCCGTGCAGGTAGCACGTGTCCAGCAGCGTCAGACGCAGGCCCACCTCACGCGCCGCCCGCGCGACGGCGAGACCCATCTCGTTGGGGTCGGAATACCGAGCACCGCCTCGATCGTGGTGGAGGTAGTGAAACTCGCCCACCACCGTTACCCCCGCAAGCGCCATCTCGGCAAACGTGGCTCGGGTAAGGGAATGCATGGCATCGGGGGTGATGGACTCGGCGAGCGCGTACATCTGGTCGCGCCAGGTCCAGAACGACCCCCGGGAAGAGCTCCCGTGTGTCCGGCCGCGCAGCGCTCGCTGAAAGGCGTGCGAGTGCGCGTTGGCAATCCCCGGTATCACGAGCCCCGCAATACGCTCGGATCCGGACGGTGGCGCTGACACATCGGGGCTGATCGCCGCGATCCGCCCGCCCTCGATTTCAATCACCACGCCGCTCTGCGGTCGCTCGCCCCCGAGCCAGGCGAGCTCGCACCAGAGCTTCACGGCTTCTCGGCCATCGGAATGCGAACCCCCCGCTCGGAAGCGACCGCCAAGGCCGTGTCGTAGCCGGCGTCCGCGTGGCGAACCACCCCCGTCCCCGGGTCCGTGGTCAGCACTCGGTCGAGCTTCTCGGCCGCCAGCGATGAACCATCCGCCACGCACACCATCCCGGCGTGGATGGAGCGACCGATTCCGACGCCGCCGCCGTGGTGGATCGAAACCCAGGTCGCCCCAGCGGCGGTGTTGACGAGCGCATTGAGCAGCGGCCAGTCGGCGATCGCATCCGATTCGTCGGCCATGCCCTCGGTCTCCCGATAGGGAGACGCCACCGAGCCCGAGTCGAGATGGTCGCGGCCGATCACGATCGGCGCGCGCAGTTCGCCTGAGCGAACCATCTCGTTGAAGCGCAGCCCGAGGCGGCGGCGCTCACCGTATCCGAGCCAGCAGATGCGGGCGGGAAGGCCCTGGAAGGCAATTCGTTCCGAAGCGTTGTGAATCCACCGCGCAAGCGGCTCGTCGTCGGGAAACTCCTCCAGTACAGCGCGATCGGTGGCCGCTATGTCCCGCGGGTCTCCCGAGAGGGCCACCCAGCGAAATGGGCCCTTGCCGGCGCAAAACAGCGGCCGAACGTATGCGGGGACGAAACCGGGGTAGGCGAAGGCCCGCTCAAAACCGCCGAGCCGTGCCTCGGCTCGGAGGCTGTTGCCGTAGTCGAAGACTTCACTACCCGCATCCATGAAGCCGACCATCGCGGCGCAGTGGGCGGCGATCGCGGCGCGCGAACGGCGCACGTACTCGTCGGGATCCTGCTCTCGCAGCTCAATCGCGTCGGCCATCGACATGCGGTTCGGGACGTAGCCGTTGAGCGGGTCGTGGGCGCTTGTCTGGTCGGTCACGATGTCGACCTCGAAACCCTGTTCAAGGAGCGCGGGAACGATGTCGGCAGCGTTGCCCTCGATCCCGATGCTCAGCGCTTTACCTTCTCGCTTGGCCTCGGTGCAACGTGCGACGGCGTCTTTTAAGGATGAAGCCACCTCGTCCAGGTATCGGGTCTGCACCCGCCGCTCGATGCGGCGGGGATCGATCTCCACGCACAGCACCACGCCCCCGTTCATCGTGACCGCGAGCGGCTGGGCGCCGCCCATGCCGCCAAGCCCCGCGGTTAGCGTAATCGTGCCGCTCAAAGAGCCCTCGTACCGCCTCCGCGCGATCTCGGCAAAGCACTCGTACGTGCCCTGGACAATCCCCTGGCTGGCGATATAGATCCATGAGCCCGCGGTCATCTGGCCATACATGGTCAGCCCGAGGGTTTCGAGACGACGGAACTCATCCCACGTCGCCCATTCGGGTACGAGGTTTGAGTTGGCGAGCAGCACCCGCGGCGCCCACTGGTGCGTCCGGAAGACGCCAACCGGCTTGCCCGACTGCACGAGCAGGCTCTCGTCGTCGCCGAGCGTCCTCAGCGTGCGTACGATCGCATCGAAGGCCTCCCAGGAACGTGCCGCCCGGCCGGTGCCGCCGTACACCACGAGGTTGTCCGGGTCCTCCGCCACATCGGGATCGAGGTTGTTCATCAGCATCCGCATGGCCGCCTCCTGCTGCCAGCCACTGCAGGAGAGGTCGGTCCCGCGGGGGGCGCGCACGGTTCGCGCTCCGGCGCTCATCTCGACCTCCGTGCTCCCACGCTCAACTCAACCTCCCGACTCCGGCGCTCAACTCAACCTCCCGACCGCGGACTCCACTGCTTGCAGCACCTCTCCGGACCTGACCATTTCCTCGACCGCGGCAAGCTCCGGAGACAGGAACCGGTCCGGCCCGGGCCCGGGCACGCGCTCTCTCACCGCCGCGAGCGCGGCTGCGGTCCCCGCCGCGGGCCGCAACGGTGCACGTAGGTCGAGCCCACGCGCTGCCGCGGTCAGCTCGACGGCCAAGATGCGGGTGAGGTTCGAGATCGCGGCGCGCAGCTTACGCGCGGCCCCCCACCCCATCGAGACGTGATCCTCCTGCATAGCGCTGGTGGGCAGCGAATCGACGCTTGCAGGGGCGGCGAGCCGTCGATTCTCGGCGACCATCGCCGCCTGCGCGTAGTGCGCGATCATCAGACCAGAATTAACGCCGGCATCTGGCGCCAAAAATGGCGGCAGCCCTTGGGAGCGGGTGTGATCCATGAGCCGATCGGTGCGCCGTTCCGCAATCGCGCCCAACTCCGCGGCGGCAATGGCGAGGAAATCGCAGGCGAAGCCGAGCGGCGCACCATGAAAGTTTCCGCAGGATTCCACGCGCCCATCGGGCAGGACCATGGGATTATCGATGGCTGAGGCGAGCTCGGCCTCCGCGACGCGGCGGGCGTGGGCCAGCGTATCGCGGGTTGCGCCGGCGACCTGCGGCGCACACCGCAGGGAATAGGCGTCCTGAACGCGGGGATCGCCGTAGCGGTGACTCGCAACGATCTCGGAGTGGCTTAGCAAGCTACGCAGGTTCGCAGCGCTGTCCGCTTGACCGTGCTGGGGGCGCAGCGCGATCAGCTCCTGGGCAAACGCGCGGTCAGTGCCCAGAAGGGCCTCGACCGACATCGCCGCGGCGACGTCGGCGACGCGCACCAGCTGCTCGAGATCCTCGATCGCGAGGACCAGCATGCCGAGGATTCCGTCGGTCCCGTTGATGAGAGCAAGCCCCTCCTTGGGCCCGAGCGTGATCGGTGCGAGGCCGGCGCCTGCGAGCGCGTCGGCGGCCGGCCGGCGGGTGCCGTCGGGGCAGTCAACCTCTCCCTCCCCCATCAACGCCAGCCCGCAGTGAGCGAGCGGGGCCAGGTCCCCACTTGCCCCCAGCGAACCGTGCTCCGGCACGACCGGAGTAAGACCGGCGTTCAGTAGCGCCAGTAGTTGCTCGGCAACCACCACCCGCACACCTGAGCAACCCATCGCCAGTGAGCGTGCCCGCAACACCATCAGCGCACGGACCACTTCGCGCTCCACCGCTTCACCCATGCCCGCGGAGTGGGAGCGCACCAGCGCTCGCTGCAGGTCTTCGCGGCGCTCTGTCGGGATGGCGACGAGGGCGAGCGAGCCGAACCCGGTCGAGACGCCGTACGCCGGCTCGGCCGACTCGCTGAGCGCCTCCACGACGCGGGCGCTTCGCTCCATCGCGGCCCTCGCCCTGGCACCCAACATGACGGGCGCGTCGAGCCGCGCGACGGCGACGACTTCCTGGGCGGAAAGCCCGGTCGCCGTTAGCTCTATTTCGCTCACCAACGGATCAGCTCACCCGGGCAGGGGTGGGGTCGGCCGGCGAAGAGCGCACGAAGGCGAGCTTATGCCGCAGGAGCGCGCCGGGCAAGTCGGGCCGTCCCGCAAGGCGCAGCCGGGCGATTCGCGATTTGTCGTGGTTGGGCGTAGCCTTCTCAGGTGCGGGCGAACCAGGCGCCGACTCCGAACACCCCCGGCGCCTCGACCTCGTTGTAACGGCGCTTCCGCGGCCGGAGTCGAGGCGAGAACGGCCATCGCCCGTCCTCAAATGCCTTGCGCTCCCGCTGCTAGCGCGGCGGTGGCTCAATCAGCAACCAGCCGCCCTCCCGCTGGATGACCGCGCCGCGATCGGCTAGCTCCCCGAGCGCGAGCGTGACAGTCGGGCGGCGCGCACCAACCATCGCCCCGAGCGCTTCATGTGTGAAGTGAAGTGGCAGCACCGTTCCGGCCGAAGTCACCTTGCCCCACGACTCAGCCAACAGCCACAGCATTCCCAGCAGGCGGTCCTCCACCCGTGGAAGCTGGCACAGCGCCAGCTGGGTTGCGAGTTGCTCGTTCTGGTCGGCAAATCGAAGCATTAGGTTGCGCTGTAACTCAGGCCACCGTGAGGCGGCCCGCATGAATTGAGCGCCGACCATGGCAAGCCTCACCCTTCCCATCGCCACCCATTCCGAAGAAGTGACGAGGTCGGAACCCGAACTGTCAACGGCGGAGATGATCGCCCCGGGCCCCAGCACTCGCAGGGCGGCGTGGGCATTGAGGTTCATCCGGCGGTTGACCATCCCGCTGATCACCACTCCGCAGAACGCGTCGGGCTCAGAGAGCAGCACGTGCGGATCGAATGGACCCTCCTCGACGTCGACTCCTGGCAGCAGCAGGTCTCCCGCCCGCTTTCGTTCGTCCTCGTCGACGAAGCGCAAGAAGTCCGGATCTAGCTCCCTAAGTCGCACGCGCGCCCCAGGGCCGGGGGGGGCGGCGGTGCTGCCGCCTACCGCAGGCATGCGATCAGCGTACTGCCTCTGAGCCAGCCGTCAAAGTCGCTTGCCGTTCGTGGTCTGTGCCGCTATGGGATTGAGCCGATGGTTCGTCTGCAAAGTGGTAGCGACCGCCGCGCAACAGTGACGCGGCGGCGGCCAGCAGGCAGGCGACGATCGCAAATACAAACGTCTCGTGCAGGCCATTCTTGAACGGTGCTGCGATCAGGTGTGGAAAGAAGCTGCGTCCCATGATCAGCGCTCGGCTGTGGGCGCTCAAGTGGGCCACAACGTGCGCGCCGAGCAGATGCTGCATCGGGTTGTAGCCGAGGAAGGCCGCGAACAAAACTGAGATGGCGGGCAGGTGGGCGACGTGTGCGGCGGTGCCGGGATCGATGCCGTGGGCACGTAATCCACTTGTCACCGCGGTCGGCAATGTCGCCGTGAGTCCCGCGATCATCAAGGTGAAGAAAATGCCGACCGATGCGACCTGGGCGGAGTTTTGGAATGTCTGGTTCATACCTCCGCCGGCGCCCCGATCTCTGCGAGGCAGGCTGTTCATCACTCCAGCTCGGTTCGGCGACGCGAACATCCCCATCGAGATGCCGTTGAACGCGAGTATCAGCGCGAACGGCAGGAACGGGAAGTTGATCGGCAGGAGGTCCAGCAAGGCGAAGCTGATCGCCGCCCCGATCATCCCCCCGCTGGCAAAGGGCCTCGCTCCGAACCGATCGGAGAGGTAGCCCGAGATGGGGCCCGCGAACAGCATCCCCACGGTCAGCGGGAGCATGTAGATGCCGGCCCACAGCGGAGTGTCGGCAAAGGCGTAGCCGTGGAGTGGCAGCCAGATGCCCTGCAGCCAGATGATCAGCATGAACATCAGGCCGCCCCGAGCAACGGCGGATAAGAAGGTCGAGGCGGTGCCGAAGCTAAACGCACGGATGCGGAACAGCGGCAGGCGGAACATCGGGTCCTTGACCCTGCGCTCGATCGCAAGAAACGCCGCCAGACAGATCACCCCAGCTGCGAACAGACCGATGACGCGGGGGCTTCCCCAACCCGTGGAATGAGTGCCGTAGGGCCGAATGCCGTAGGTGACCGCGACCATCAGGAGGATCAGCCCGGCCGCGAAGGTGACGTTCCCTGCCCAATCCACAGGACGGCGATGATGCTCGCCGAGTTCCTCGAGCTTGAGGTAGGCCCATACCGTGCCGAACAACCCGACCGGAACCGAGATCAGGAAAACGAGCCTCCAGTCGATCGGCGCCAGCAGTCCACCCAGCACCAGTCCGATGAACATCCCGCTGACCCCGACGATGTTGTTGATTCCGAGCGCCATCCCGCGCTGGTGTGCGGGAAACGCGTCGGTGATGATCGCCGCCGCGTTGGCCATCAGGCACGCCCCGCCGATGCCCTGCACGATCCGCAGAACGATCAGATAATCGGCGCCGGCCGGACCGGTCAGCCAATCGACCGTGAGCAGAAGCGACGCCGCCGTGTAGATGATGAAGCCGAGGTTGTAGATGCGGACCCGGCCGAAGATGTCGCCCAGTCGCCCCAGGCTGACGATCAGCACGCTGCCCACGATCATGTAGCCGAGGATCATCCACAGCAGGTAGAAGCTGTTGGACGGAACGAGCGGATTGAGGTGGATGCCCCGGAAGATGTTTGGCATCGCGATGATCGTGATCGAGACGTCGAGAGTCGCCAGCAACACCGCGAGCGTCGTGTTGGACAACGCGATCCACTTGTAGCCCTCGCCGCGGTGCGGCGGCGGCGTGCCGTTCGTCGGCCTCCCCGCGCCGTTTGCGCGCGCGGCGCCGGGGCGGTTGCGCAAGTCGGTCACGTGACCCGATTATACAGGTAACCTGTACAGGTCGCCTGTACAAGTTCTATACTGCCGAACGATTAGCGGATGCCCGCAAAGGCCCCCGTCAACGCATCAGTTAGCCGAGACCCCGCCCTGATCGCCAACGAGTTGGGCGCGGTCCTCGGACTGCTCGTCCGCCGGCTGCGCGCACAACGTCCATTCCCGCTCAGCCACGCCACAGTGCTCGGCAGGCTGTCGCGCGATGGCCCACAGAGCGTGTCAGATCTCGCCCAAGCGGAGCACGTCAGACCGCAGTCGATGGCTCAGACGGTGAGCGAGCTCGAGTCAAGCGGCCTCGTCGTTCGCCACCCAGACCCGGGTGACCGGCGCCGCGCGGTTGTGGAGGTCACCGCCGAGGGCGTGGGCCTGCGCGAACGCGAGCTCAGCCGCCGCGACGGCTGGCTCGCGCAAGCGATCGTTGGCGAGCTCTCGGCCGAGGAACAGAACGAGCTGCACGCGAGCGTGGAGCTGCTCCGCCGGCTAGCCGAGAGCTGAAGTCCTCACGAGCTCAGCGGCAGGGGTTGGCCGTTCGCGGCCCTCCTTTGAACCGAGACGGCACCGATCTCACGCTGCGCGACCCGACCGCGCCCGGCCCGGCGATGCGGCGCCGGCGCCACGGTGGGGCCGCCGGTCGCGGCCCGAGCCGGCGAGCTCGGGGCGTGTTCAGCCTGGTCCTTGACGATCGCGTACAGCTGGAGTCCCACAACTCCAACGAGAACAAGTGCGGCGAAGGCCACGTTGAGGATGATGATGAGGGTCATTGCGTCTCCTTCACTCGAGGTTGCACGTGGAAGGGTCGCCCTCGACACGAAGAGAGGCGTGGCATCGCCGTATGAGAGTTCTAAGACCGACCCCCTGGGCGGGCGGCGGGCCGTGTGACCAATGTCCGGGAAGGATCCCCGGCGGGCGACGTCTTGAATGGCGAGAAACGAAAAAGTCATCTGACGTCTGATGACTACTCCGCGCACAAAAAGAGAGAACCCGATGCAGCCACAACTGAATCACTTGGTCGCCAATGAGCACATCGCTGGACTGAGGCGAGCCGCCGAACGCGAGCGCTTCGCCCGAGACGCCAAGCACGAGGGCCTGTTGACCCGCCTCATCGCCCCGCTGCGGGGTCGCGGGCGCCTGATCGCTGAACATGCGCCGGCCCTGCGCAGCGAGGCGGAATCCGGCGGCCCGGCGGTGGCCGACGCGCCGGCGCCCGCCGAGGCATAGCGTGGCCGCCACGGAACACCTCGCCGAGGCGCTTGTACTCCGAGATGGTGCGGAGATCCTGATCCGACCCTTGGGTCCAAGGGATCGCGCGGGGCTTGCCGCCCTGTTCTCCGGATTGAGCTCGGAGTCGCGCTATAGACGCTTCCACGTGCCGAAGCGAGAGCTCTCTGACAGCGAGCTCGTCTTCTTCACCGACGTCGATCATGTAGGACACGAGGCCCTTGCCGCGATCGACCCGCACGACGGCTCGATCGTCGGCGTTGCTCGCTACGTGCAATGTGACGATCGGCCCCGGGTCGCAGCTGCAGCGTTCGAGGTGGCAGACGAGTGGCAGCGAAAGGGAATCGCCGCGGCGCTGGCAGAGCGCCTGGTAGACCGTGCGCGGGTCAACGGGTTCGATCGCCTCACCGCGACCACGCGCTGGGAAAACTTGCCGGCCCGAGGGCTCCTGCGTTGTCTTGGCTTCCGCGGATCCGCGAGCGGGGTCTCAGGCGGCGAAATCGAATTTGAACTGACGTTGCGCTCGGCGTCGCCGCGACGCCGAGCGGCTGGGCCGGATCGGAACCGCCGGCAGCGTTCGGGCTTTATCACGCGTGCTCTAGGGCCGGGAGCGGCGATGCTCATCGCCGCGGTGCTGCTGGCACTGCCGGCGTCCGCAGCCGCAGCGCGCACGATTAGGGTGACAAACACACACGACTCTGGGCCCGGCTCGCTGCGATCGGCGCTTGCAAAGGCCCATGACGGCGACACGGTCCTCGCGCCGGCGGGCACGTACCGGCTCAAGAGTCAGTTGTTCATAAATCCATCGGTCACGGTTATCGGTGCGGGCTCGAACAAGACGATCCTGACAGCCGGCGACCAAACCCGGGTGATCGACACCACCAATTCTTCGGCGACCGTCACGCTTGAGCGGCTCGCAGTCACTCATGGCAAGGCCGAGGCGGGCGGCGGGATCGAGAACATCGCCAACCTGAAGCTGACCCACGTGGCGGTGACCGACAACGTCGCCGCCGGAGGGCAATCCGCAAACACGGGCGGCGGCATCGTCAACTCGGGCCTCCTGGAGATCACGCACAGCGAGATCAGCGATAACAGGACCGCCACTGGAACCGCACAGGGGCAAGGTGCCGGCATCGCCGACGGCGTCGGCGGCGGTTCGATCAACATCTCGAACAGTTCGATCACGGGCAACGTCGCCCAAGGCAACGGGGCCATTGGCGGCGCTATCTTCTTCGAGCCAAACGATCCCGCAAACGGCAGCTCGATAGCAGTGACTGACAGCACGATCTCCGGCAATAAGACGCTCGGCACCAACGACGCGGGCGGCGCGATCTTCTACGAACCGATCGTGGACAACGGCTCGCCGCAGTTTCCGCTGACGTTTGACCGGGTCACCTTCTCCGGCAACGAGAGCAACGGGGGCTCCGATCACGCATTAGGGGGTGCGGTGTTTTATGGCCCGATCAGCGACACCACGGCCAGCTTCCCGTTTGCCCTGGTGAACGATACGTTCGTGGGCAATCGGGCAGGCAACGCGAATGCCGACGGATTGGGTGGCGGTTTGGCACTCGAGCCGGTCATGGACGCTGGCTCTGCGGAGCTCAGCTTCACCAACCTGACGATTGCCCGAAACAGCGCCGTGGATGACGGCACCGGCGGCGGAATTTTTTATGACCCGTTGGGAACGTTCAGCGCCGCCTTCGTCAACACGATCATTGCCCTGAACAAGGCAGCTAACGGCCCGGACTGCTCTCAGAATCTCCCAAGCGCGGGTCACAACATAGAAAGCCACACGGGGTGTGGGTTCAGCCAAGGCGTCGGAGACATGCAGAACACCGACCCAAAGCTCGGGCCACTCGCTAATAACGGCGGCCCCACCGAGACGCTCGCGCTGCTCCCCGGCAGCCCCGCGATCGATGCGGGCAGCGACATGGCATGCCCGTCCGTCGACCAGCGCGGGATCTCCCGCCCCCAGGGACCACACTGCGACATCGGCGCCTTCGAGCGCAAGCCCTGAGCTGCTAGCGCCTGCGTTGCTTAGCGCTGCGCGTTGGAAGCCGCTTGGACGGCCGCTCGCTTGAGCGGCGGCCCGAAGCTCACCTGCACCACCGCGCCGCCATCGGGTGCGTTCAGTGCCGTCGCGGTCCCGCCGTGCGCCAGCGCGGTTTGGCGCACGATGGCCAGCCCTAAACCGGAGCCCGGGAGACGACGGGCGTGGGCCGCGCGGTAGAAGCGATCGAACACATGCGGTAGGTCGCGTTCATCGAAGCCGGGTCCATGGTCTCGCACCGAAAGAATCCCCGCGTGTAGTCCTACGTCGATCGCCCCGTCGGCGGGGCTCCATTTGCGTGCGTTGTCGATCACGTTGGTGATTGCCCGGCCGATCCGGTCGGGAACGCCGTCTACCAGCGTCGGCTCGAGGTCCATGTTGAACTCAATTTGGGGGGCGCGACGCTGAGCACGATCCACGGCGTCGCAGACGAGCGAATCGAGCTCGACCTGTTCACGGTGGGCGTTGGGCCCCGAGCCGCGAGCGAGTTCGACGACGTTCGCCACCACCTGGGTCAACTCGTCGAGTTCGGCGAGGATGGACTGCTGAAGGGCCTGCCGTTCCCCAGGAGGCAGGCGCCCCGATTCGAGGAAGATCTGGATGTTGCTGCGCAGCGCGGCGATCGGAGTGCGCAGCTCGTGCGAGGCATCGGCGACGAGATTGCGCTGCGCTTCGATCGACTGTTCGAGCGCGTCGAGCGTTTGGTTGAAGCTGGCCGCCAACCGCTTGAGCTCTTTCGGGCCGGTCTCGTCCAGATGGCGGGGGCGTTCGAGTTCGCTGGTCACCTCCTCGGTCCGGCGCAGGAAGCCCTCGATCGGAGCGAGCGCGGTACGCGAAATCGCCAGGCCGAGCAGACCGGCAATCAGCACGCCGCCCGCAATCAGCAGCCCGTAGGGGAGCAGGAGGCCATTGAGAACGGAGTCAACGCTCGTCAGCGGCAGCGCTACCTGTATGGCCCAGTGGTCGAAGGGGTCGCCGACAGTCAGGATCCCCAGGTGTTGCTCGCGCACCGTCGCGGTCGTGAACGAGCTGCCGCGCGCCCGCCTGGCGATCTGGATGGCCTCCGCGTCGACCGGTAAGGCGCCGGCGTTCTCACCAGAAGGACGCAGCGTCGACCCGTCAGGTCTGACGATCTGGACGTACCCCCGGGGGCCGCCGAATTCGGGTGGTGCTGGCGTATGCAATTCATCGCGGTTGTCGAGGTCCCCGGTGCCGGGGCGCTGCGCTTGTGGTCCTTGCCGACTCGCCGCCGGTCCGCGCTGCCCCGGTGATCCAGGTCCGTGGTGCGGCTGGAGGTAGGGCGAGGCGAGGGTGTGAAGCTGACCCTTCAGGTCGCCTACGAGGTGTGAGCGCGTGCTGACGTAGCCGATCACGCTGATCGCGATCGCCACCGCCGCGACCGCGAGGGCCGCCGCCACCGCGATTCGCCGCCGAAGGCTCACAGCTCAGCTCCCCAGGACCGGGCGGTCAGGGCTCCCGAAGCACATAGCCCACGCCGTGGACCGTCTGGATCAGCCGTCGCCCACCGCCCGCCTCGAGCTTGCGGCGGAGGTACCCGATGTACACGCGCAGCGCATTGCCCGAGGGCCCGAAGTCGTATCCCCACACCCGGTCGTAAATCAGCTCCGAGGTCAACACGCGGCGCGGATTGAGCATAAAAAGCTCGAGCAGCTGAAACTCCGTGCGTGTGAGGTCCACCTCCCGCTCACCCATTCTGGCGGCGTGCGCGTCCGGATCCAGCTCGAGCTCCGCAAAACGCAGCACCCTGCCGTCAACCCCGTCAACGTGGCGGCGCATGATCGCCTTGAGGCGCGCCTGCAACTCGCGCACGTCGTAGGGCTTGACGAGATAGTCGTCGGCCCCGGCCTCGAGGCCGTCAACGCGGTCTTCGATCGCGTCGCGCGCGGTCAGCATCAAAATTGGCGTCCGGTTCCCAGAGCGGCGCAGCGTCTCGCAAACGCGCATGCCGTCGATGTCAGGCAACCCGAGATCGAGCACGATGGCGTCCGGCACGTCGTTTTGGGTTCGCAGCAGCCCTTCCTCGCCGTTCTCTGCTTGGATGATCTCGTAGCCGGCGAGCAGCAGCGCACGCCGGATCGCCGCGCTCACCGCATCGTCATCTTCGATCACCAGGACTCGCATCTCAACCTCGCCGAAAGCTATCGCGCGACTGTCCGGCAGAGACGCCACCGGACGGCGCTGTCCTGAATTTGGAAGATCCTTCTAAGAAGTTTCTGTGTGTTATCGAAGCGCAGCCTAAGAGACGTCCCGAAGACCTGTGGCTAAGTTCGAGACATGATCGGGATTGACGATGTTCGCGCCGCGGCCCGGCGTCTCGAGGGCAACGCGTATGTGACGCCGATGGTCAGGTCGCCGGTACTTGACGACCAGCTCGGATTGACTGCGCTGCTCAAGGCTGAGTCGTTGCAGCGCACCGGGTCGTTCAAGTTCCGTGGCGCCTACAACAAGATCGCCTCCGTCCCGGCGCAGACGCGAAAGCACGGAGTGCTGGCGTTCTCCTCCGGAAACCACGCCCAGGCCGTCGCGCTCGCCGCCTCCCTGCTCGGAGCACCGGCGACCATCGTGATGCCCACAGACGCGCCCGCGGTCAAGCTTGCCGGGACCAGGCGGTATGGCGCCGAGATCGTCACCTACGACCGCTACGCCGAGGATCGCGAACAGATCGGCCTGGCGATTGCGCAGGAGCGCGGGCTGACGCTGGTGCCTCCCTTCGACGATCCGCTCGTGATCGCGGGACAGGGAACAATTTCGCTCGAGCTGGCCGAGCAGGCCGGCGACGTCGACGCATTGCTCGCGCCCGTCAGCGGTGGCGGGCTGATCGCTGGATGCGCTCTTGCCATAAAGGCACTTCACCCCTCGACGCGTGTCCTGGGGGTCGAGCCAGAGACCGCGGACGACTATCGCCGCTCCCTGGCCGCTGACCGTCGAGTTGCGATCGACGTCCCCCGCACCATCGCCGATGCACTTCAGGTGACCACTCCCGGCGAGCTGACCTTCACCATCAACCGCGGACTGCTCGAGGGCATCGTCACGGTGACCGACGCCGAGCTCATCGAAGCGATGCGGTTCGCTTTCGAGCAGCTGAAGCTGGTGCTCGAGCCGGGTGGCGCAGCCGCGCTGGCCGCATTGTTCAGCGGAAGAGTCGAATTCGCAACAGGTGCGCGGGTCGGCGTGATCCTTTCTGGCGCAAACGTAGACCCAGTCCGGTTCTGCGAGCTTCTGAGCGGCGCGGGGCAGCGCTGAGGCGGCCAGCGCATCGCTGTGGTCAGCCCCGAGCCTTCTTAGAAAACTCAGTCAAGAGTCTTGACCAAGCTTTATCAATCCCGTCCAACCTTCGTGTCATGACGTTACGCACACCCAGACCGCTCGCGGCTCCTGTGCGGGCGGGAGCGCATGGGATCGCGTCCGCTGACGTCTCCCCTCGCCTCAGGCTTCGGGCAACGCGGCGTGGCTGCGCGTTGATAGACCCGCACGGCGAGGTCGTGTTTTACGCTGACGGAATCGGTGGTCGCCGCAGATGCCTGGAGTACGCGCGGCAACACGGCGTCCTCGCGATCTCCCGCTGAGACCGGATCGACCCGCAGTGCGGCGCTGATCGCGGCCGGTCGCGATGGCCATAGGATCTTCTAATGCTGATCCTCTCGCGCGCCGAGATCCGAGAGTTGCTGGATCTCGATGCGCTCATCGATGAGCTCGCGGTGGCGATGGCCGACCTGAGCGCAGGGCGCGTCTCGATGCCCGAGCGGATCGCGGCGCTCGTACCCGAGCACGATGCGCTCCTCGGAGCCATGCCGGGGTACGTCCCCTCTCGCGAGGCGCTCCTCGCAAAGCTCGTGACGCTTTTCCCTCACAACGCCGGGACCTCAGTTCCGACGCACCAGGCGGTGATCGTCACCTTTGACCCGCACACCGGCTCGCCCACCGCGTTGCTGGACGGAAGCGAAATCACCGCCGTACGTACGGCCGCCTCCTCCGCGCTGTCAATCAGGCTGCTGGCACGTGAAAGCGCCTCGGTCCTGGCGATCCTGGGGACGGGGGTGCAGGCTCGATCCCACGTGCGCGCTGTAGCTCGGGTTCGGCCGATCGCCGAAGTCCGGATTGCGGGCCGCGACCCCGGAAAGGCAAAGGCGCTGGCGGATGAATTAGCGGCAGAGCTCCGCCTTCCGGTCGACGCCGTCGGCTCCTACCGCGAAGCAGTCGCGAATGCCGACATCGTCTGCGCCACGACGCACGCCGTCGAGCCCGTGGTCCACAGGGAATGGATAGCGCCCGGTACACACATCACATCGGTTGGCCACAATCCCGCGGGCCGCGAGCTGGACGACGAAACGCTCGTCGACTCGCTCGTTTGCGTCGAGTCCCGCGGCGCCGCCCTGGCGCCTCCTCCGACCGGCAGCAACGACCTAGTCGAACCGATCAGCATGGGGAAGATCGGGCCGGACCACATCCACGCCGAGTTGGGGGAGCTTGTGTCGGGGACCAGACCAGGGCGGACGTCCGAGGACCAGATCACGCTCTATAAGTCGGCCGGCGTCGCAGTACAGGATGCAGTGGCCGCGATGCTGGTTCTCCGCGCAGCACTGGAGGCGGGCGCGGGAGTGGACGTCGCCGTGTAGGCCGCCGCTTTCTCCGGGGCTTTTCTCCTGGATCAATGCTGCCGGGTTGGCTTCCGCTGCTACCAGTCGCCGCGCCGTAGTGCCTGACGAACAGATCGGCGACCGCGACGGCGATTGGCACGAGCGGACCCGCCGTGCCTGCCGGCACCGGGGCGCTGCACCGCTGCCACTCCAACCGCAGAGCGGAGCGTGCGTGCGAGCTCCACGGCGCTCTTCGGGTTTTTCGACTTTCGACGGGCCATGCTTTCAGGGTAGACGTGCCTCGCCCAAGCAGTAGAGGTGCCTCACCCGAGCCCTTGCACAAAGCCCTCTCGCCAGCTCGCATAGTGCGGCTGCCAGCCAAGCTCGCGTTTTGCCTTCTCGTTGGAGGCACCGCGCGCCTCGGTCATCATCAGCGTTGCCGCCTCACCAGCCGCCACACGTCCGAGCCAGCGTGGGATACGCCTCGGTGGCTTGGCACCCAGCGCGCTCGCCAGCGCCGGCAGCCACTCCCGCACCGGCGCGGGCTCGTCGTCGACGATGTTGTAAACACCCGGCCGGCCGCGCTCGACCGCTATCGCCGTCGCGGCAGCGGCGTCGTCGACGTGGACATGCGACCAAACGCCGCCACCGTCGCCGACGATCGGGAACCAGCGCTTGCGGATCGGCGCCGCCACCTGCGCATCCGGAGCCGAACTGACCGAGGTTCCCGGACCGTAAAAGCCGCCATAGCGCAACACGACACCGTCGCCCCAATCGATCGCGGGCACCACGCGCTCCACGTGAAGGATCCCCACCAGCGGAGCCCGCAGGGCTGCCGGCGGGTTTGAATCGAGGGGGTCTGCCTCGGTCTGCACCGGACCGCCCGTACGGGCGTATCGAAAAGCCCCGAAGCTCTGCGCCACGAAACGCCGAGCCCCGACGTCACGACCTGCAGCCAGGAGATGGTCCGTCCCCTCGACCCGTAGGCGGTTGGTCATGATCGCTGTGGGGGACCGGTCAGGGTGCCGCATGTCCCTGGCGGACACCTTTCCGGACAGCGCCGTTAGCTGATGCACGATCACTTCGGGCTCGGTGGCCGCCACAGCGCGAGCGACCGCGTCGGCGTCGAGGGCGTCAGCCACGACCGGATCCGCTCCCAGACTGCGCACCAGGTCCTGCTTGGACGTGCTTCTGGTCATCCCGATTACCTCATGGCCCTCCGCGACGAGCTGCGGGACGAGCGCTCTCCCGAGAACGCCTGTGGCGCCGGCTACGAAGACCTTCATGGCCGCTCCTTTCGTCTCATGGTTCCCTAGTGAGACACGCTGGACGCGCCGCCTGTGACAAGAAGCGACGCGCCGCTTGTGACAAGAAGCGGAGTTCGTGGACCCGCCAGGAGGATCCTGGGTGTAGCTGCGCTACTCGCCGGCGGTGGATTCAGGTGGGTGGCCGGTCGCAACAGCCTCCGGCTGGCCCGGGTGAGCCGGCGGCGGCGGATCAAGACGCCGCGACAAAAACATCCCCAGAGCCGCGGATGCGGCCCCGAGTCCCGCTGCAGCCCGGGACGCGCGAGGCGGCATCTGTTCGCGAGCGGCGACACATGCAAGGCAATCCACGGTGTCCGAAAGCGCGGAGCCTTCGAGCCAGCCTCGCACTGGCGCTCCGCGGTCCAAGGCGATCACGACTCCTAGCCCCAGCGCGACGTCTCGTGCGCCCAGCATGCGGGCGAGCGCTGGTGCGACCCCTTCTGATCCCCGCCGACCACCCATGACGCGAGCGGCCAGGCCTGGGGCGACTACCGCCACCGCACCGATGACAATCCGACCGCGCGCCGCAAGTATCGCCAATTTCGCGTCTTCCATTGCCGCGATCGTATCCCGCTTTGACCGTGCTCAATCAACGAATCGATTCCGGGCCGCGCGGCCGCCAAGAAACGGCGTCGCGGTAGTAGCCGGTGGGCCGGTTCCCACCGGGCTCGCCCGGGCTCGGCGACCGGGCTACCGGTTGTCAGGGTTTCGGGGGCGCGATCGGCGTACGCAAGAGCGGTAACGGTGCCGGTCCGGCGAATCCAAAACACGCCGAGGGCCCACCAGCACGCACCTGAATGCGAACGCGCCCCGGTGGAGAAATCGATCCGGGCGGACCGCTTGAACTGACGATGCCGTGAATGTGTCGTGTGGACAGTGCTTGGTTCAACGCGCGCTGGGTGTGCTTCCCCTTGGAAACGCCGTGGGGGGGCCAGCCGGGAGGGGCAATCGCCGCTGCGGCCTTGATCTCAGGAGCCAAGACACCGGGACCGAAGACAAGACCCGGACTCTGCTCGATCTGCCGTTTGATGGCCTTGGCTTGTGCCCGGGTCAGATGCCCCGCCGCTACAGCGGCATTTATCTGGTCGATCGCCGCTTGTCTGAGGGCGTCGGTGAGCCGCGTCGGAGTTACATGAAGGCGCCGCGCCGCATCGCTGATGATGGCTCGTTCCGACCCGCAGCCGGAAGCCTTGGGTGGATGAGAGTCGGACTGGCTGTCGGCGAAGGCACCCCCGGCCAGTCCGGCGGCGGCTGCCAGGACAGTGAGCGGGACCACGACGGTTCGTTTGTGCATGGCCTCAAGCTGCCAGGCGGGGCGTAACACCGGCATAACGCCGTTATGGCGCCGTTACCCGAGCGGGCGACTGCTACCGGGCGCCCTGCCGCTTTGCGTTGTCGAGCGGACTATTTCTGCGCCTCGTCGACCGTCCCCTGAAGGTAGGTGAGGACGGCGAGAACCCGCCGGTGATCGGTGGGCGCCTGCGGGAGATCGAGCTTGGAGAGAATGCTCTGGACGTGCTTTTCGACGGCGCCGACCGTGAGCACGAGCGCCTGCGCGATTCCCGCGTTCGATCTGCCCTCGGCCATCAGCGAGAGCACCTCGCGTTCGCGTGGCGTCAGTCGCTCCAGCGGACCGTCTCGGCGGCGTCGCGAAAACAGCTGTGCGACCACGTCAGGGTCGAGCGCGGTTCCGCCATCGGCGACGCGACGCACGGCCTCCAAAAAGTCCGCGACGTGCATCACGCGATCTTTGAGGAGGTATCCGACGCCGCCTCCGCGATCGGCAAGCAACTCCTCGGCATACGTCGGCTCCACGTATTGCGAGACGACCAGGACCGCCGTGCCCGGCGCCCGACGCCGGAGCTCGAGCGCGGCGCGCAGACCCTCGTCGTGGAAGTTCGGCGGGAGGCGGATATCGACGACGGCCAAATCGGGCTTGCGAGCCACCACTTCGCGCACGAGCGCCTCGCCGTCGCTGACGGCGGCGACAACCTCGATTTCGTTATCGCGCAGCAGACGGGTCATCCCGTCCCGGAGCAGCGCGAGGTCTTCGGCGATCACTACGCGCACGGGAGCTCCGCGCGGATCGTGGTCGGTCCACCCGGGGGGCTGGCGACGGTCAGCGTTCCGTCGAGCGCCTCGACCCGGCGGCGCATACCGTAGATCCCGGTGCCGTTGGGGTTGGCGCCACCGATCCCGTCGTCGGCAATCTCCAACTCGAGCTTGTCGGCAGCGCGCATCATGCGGATCTCGACGTGCTGGGCGCGCGCGTGTTTGCCGGCGTTGGCCAGGGCCTCGGCGGCGACGAAGTAGGCGGCCGTCTCAACCGCAGGCTCGGGGCGCCTCGCGATGTCAGCCGAGACCGTCACGTTCATCGGTGCGGCGTTTGCGAGCGACTGAAGCGCGGCGCCGAGACCGCGGTCCGCCAGGACGGGCGGATGAATGCCGCGGGCGAGGTCGCGCAACTCGCGGAGCGCGTGCTCGGCGCCGGCGCGCGCCTCGGCCAGCAGCTCGCCGGCGCGGTCGGGGTCCTCGGTGAGCTTTTGCTCGGCCATGCCGAGACTCATCCCAAGCGCCACAAGCCGCGCCTGTGCCCCGTCGTGGAGGTCGCGCTCAATTCGCCGTAGCTCGCTGTCCTGGAGGTTCACCGCGCCGGCGCGGGAAGTCTCGAGCGTCTCGATCCGCTCCGCCATCTCGGTGCTTCCCGGAGCCGAGAACAAGGCAGCGGCGGCCTCGACTCCGAGCACGAGCGCGATAGCGAGCATCGTCCACATTGGCCAGAAGTAGCCGTGCCCTGTGATCGCCCATATCGCTACGAAATACGCCGCCAGCGCCACGCCGACTCCCGCGCTGACTGCGAGGGTCCGGTTCCCGCGGAAGCGATCAACGAGCTGCGGATGCTCGCGGAGCTGCAGAACCCATCCGTGAATCCCCAGGGCAACAGCGAAGGGAAGCGCCACCCAGACCGGCCAGAAGTAGCCTCGTGACGTCGCCGCCCAGATCACTATGAGCACGAACATGAGGACCCCTTCGACGGCGGCGTGCGCCTGAAATGCGTGTCGCGCGGGAGCCGCTTGCGACGCCGGGGCGGATACCGACGGCGACAGCGTGCCGGCTGGGCGCGCTGCGGTCCGTGTGGTCGTCGGCAGCAGACTGGTCGCGATCGACTGGAACGCGGCTCCAATCGGGTGTGGGATCACGAGCCCCAGCGCGAGCAACGCGAAACCCACGGGGACAAACGCGAGTGCCTGCACAAATGTGTGGGGCCTCCAGAATCCGAGATGTGCGCCGCCGCTGACGAAAGGAATCCAAGCCGGCGCAAAGATCATCCCCACCGCCGCGGCGAGGATGGTGAAGACCGCGATCCCCACAGGGAAACCCACAACCCAGCGGATCAAAAGGTATGCCTGCGCGCGCCAGAACCCCTCGCGGAAGAGTCCGCGAAACCAAGCCCAGAACCCTGCGCCCCACGGCGAGCCGGGAAGCGCCCGTGCGTCGACGTCGAGCAGCGAGCGTGCGATGTCTGCCTCGACTGCCGCGAAGCCGCGCGTCATGAACGACAGGCCGATCAGCAGCGGGATCACGAACGGCGTGATCAACAGTCCCAAGCAGAGGCTCCATCCCGTCACCAGCGCCACGAACCACACGAGTCCGAGCGGAACCGCCGAGAGTAGGTACGCCAACCTTCGATAGGTCGCCTGGTCCACCAGTACGCGCCGGAACACGGCCATGTCACGCCGCCTCGGCGGCCGGCTTCACGGGACTGGCGTCCAGCCGCACGCGCGGCAGCCAGTCAAGCCACCGCGGCAGATACCAGTTCCATTCCCCAAGCATCTTCATCGCTGCCGGTAGCAGCACGCCCCTGATGAGGGTGGCGTCAAGCAGTACGGCGATCGCCAAGCCAACCCCGAGCTGCTTGATGTCGAGTGTAGGCAGCGAGGCGAAGATCGCAAACACCGCCACCATCACCACGGCAGCGGCAGTAACCGTGCTGGCGGTGCCGCGGATCCCTCGGGTGACCGCCTCGGACGTGCTGAACCCATCGTCGCGCAACTCCTTGATGCGGCTGACGATGAAGACGTGGTAGTCCATCGACAGGCCGAACAGCACCGCGAACAGGAACAGGGGCAGCCACGTGATAACCGCGCCGTCGGAGTGAAAACCCAGCAGGCCCTGTAGATGCCCGTCCTGGAAGATCCACACAAGCACTCCGTAAGCCGCCCCCACCGATAGCAGGTTCAGCACGATTGACGTGAGCGGAATCACCAGCGAGCGGAACGTGATCAGTAGCAGCAGGAACGCCAGGCCAAGCACAAACGCGAACACCAGCGGGAACGAGTGCTTGATCGCGGAGTTGAAGTCCTCTGTGCCGGCGGTCTCCCCGGTCACCGCGTAAGTGGCCCCGGGTAGCCGGCCGATGCTGGCGGGCAGGATCTTCGAGCGAAGCGTCTCAAGCGCCGCCATTGACGCCGTGTTCTGGCCGGTGCCGACCAACGGCACCTGGATCCGCACCACCGTGTGGTCTGCGTTGACCTGCGTCTCGAACGGCTTCTTCGCCTGCCCGCTTGCGAGCGCCAGTCTCTCCAGACGGGAGATTGCGCCCCGAACCTGCGGCGAATCGACGTTTGCGGCCCTTAGGACCACTTGCGCGGGCATCTGGGCGCCCGGGAACGCCTTCTGGATCCGCTGATAGGTCTTGATCACCGGGATGCTGCGAGGCATGTCGCTCGGGCCAAGCATGGTCGTGTGCATGCCAAGCATCGGCACAGCCAGGACCACGAGCACCAGCGTCGAGAGCAACGCGGCGAAGGCCGGGAAACGCAGCACCGGTCGCAGCACCGCGTTCCACACGCGCGATTCGCCGCGCGGTCTACGAATCCGGCCCCTGTCGATCTTGTCGCCGAGCCTTCCCAACAGTGCGGGCAGCACCGTCAGCGAGCCGATCATCGCCAGGAAAACCACGAGCATCGCGCCAATCCCGATCGAGTCAAAGACTTTGCTGCCGGACAGCAGCATGCCCGCCATGGCAATCAGCACCGTGATGCCCGACGCCAGCACCGCGCGCCCAGAGGTCGCGGCGGCGCGGTGAAGAGCGTCGTCATGCCCGACGCTGCGCTCCTCGCGCTCGCGCTTGAGATAGAAGAGCGAGTAGTCCACGCCGACGGCCATCCCCATGAGCAGCATCACCGAGCTCGTGGCATCGGAAGCGTGGACGATGTGGCTCGCCAGCGCCGCCAGACCGCCCGAGCCGAGCACCGCGGAGAAAGCCAGGAGCACCGGCAGGCCCGCGGCGACGAACGCGCCAAACGCGATCAGGAGGACGGCGAAGGTGATCGGGAGCGACAGCCGCTCGGCGCGCGAGAGCCCATCGTTGACCACCTTGTTGAGCTCGAGAGTTGAGCTGGCGTCCCCGAACTCTGCGACCGTGAAGTGCGGAGCCCGGCGCTGTAGTGCGGCCGCGGTATTCAATACCGGCTGCACCCGATCGGAAGCGGTGTCGGACGATCCCCTCATGTCGAACTCGATCAGCGCCGAGTGGCCGTCTTTGGAGATCTGACCCCCGTTGCCCGCTTGTAGCGGCGAACGGATTCCCTGGACCTCGCGCAGTGCTCCTATCCGCGCTACGACGCGGTCCACCTCTGCCCGGAATGACGGAGCGGCCGCGGTGAGGCTTGCGCTCTGGACCAGCACGCTCTCGCTGGCGTGATCGTGAAACCCGGCGCGGTTGAGCATCGCCTGAGCACGCGCCGACTGGCCGATCGACTGCTCCGAGTTAGAAAGCTTGACCGTGCCGACCAGTTGGCCGATCGCCACGGCACAGATCACCAACGCAAGCCACCCAAAAGTGGCGGTCTTCCAGTGTGCTGCACTCCATCGTCCGGCTCGCTCTGCGATGTTCATAGTGGGCTCCCATTCGTTGCTTGAAGCACCTGGTCAGGGTGCTCGCAGAACGCGCTGACGCCAATGGAGCTGCCTGGCACCTGGCCCTCCAGCTACCTGGTGTACGAAGGCTCGAGACCCCCGCGTGACAGCGGTGCAAAGCGCTCGACCGCCAGACGAGCGCGATCTCCTTGTAGGTTTGGATCAATGCCACGGCGCAACCGTGTCTCGCCGCTGGGTGAGTTCGTCTCGACTGAGCAACGAGGCCTCGTGTTTGGCAACCGTGGCTGCTTGCACGACACGCGCGGCCAGATTCGCCGCCCGTACGCCACCAAGCGGTGGATCGCCTGCCGGCTTCGTTTCCGCGGCCGGCGACGCGCGCCGCTCATGGCCGCCGGGCGCTACACGGAGTTGTTCTTGCTTGACGAGGCGACGGCGCTGGCCGCGGGCCACCGTCCCTGTGCGGAATGCAGGCGCGCCGATTACGACCAGCTACGCGCGCTGTGGAGTGAGCTTCACCCGGATCAGATCGGAGCGGACGCCATCGACGCTCAGCTTCACGCCGAGCGGATGGTTCTCGGAACATCTGCGCGCCGCTTCCACGATGCACCGTTTGCCGAGCTGCCCGACGGCGCATTCGTGATGCATGACGGCGGCCCGTGCATCGTGGTGGGACCGAGGCTGCTGACGTGGTCGCCGGGAGGCTACCTCGCCGCACATCGCCGGCCGGCCGACAGACAAGCGACCGTGATCACGCCTCCGTCGCTGGTCGAGCTGTTGCGCACCGATCGCACGCCGCTGGTTGCGTTTCTGCACCCGTCACATTCATTGCTCGTCCCGTGTCATGGGAGTAGTGACCACGATGACTGGAGGAACAGCAATGCTGGAGAAGGTCTTCTACATGAACGTGCTCGTCAGCGACCAAGATAAGGCGCTCGACTTCTACACGAACGTTCTTGGCATGGAGAAACGGGTTGAGAACCCGACGCCCGACGGGCCGCGATTTCTGACCGTCGGCGTCAAAGGCGACGACTTCCAGCTGGTTCTCTGGCCCGGAACGCCGGGCCAGCCCAAGCCCGCTCTGGGACGCCCCCCGGCATCGATCACGATCGAGACCGACGATTGCCACAAGACCGCCGAGGAGCTGAAGGCGCGCGGCGTCGAGTTCTTGTCGGATGTGCTCGAGTTCCCGTGGGGCTACGTCGCGCAGTTCCAGGACATCGACGGCAACCGGCTACAGATACGAGAGGGGCGCTAGTCCCGCAGAGCGCGCTAACCGCGCAAAGCGCCTTAGCCCGCAAAGCGCGCCAGCCCCGCACAACGCGCTAATCCCGCAGAGCGTGCGCGGTTAGGCAAACCTGCAGCAGGAATGTCGGGCGAGAGGCTATGCCACTCGCCCGACATCTTCCCTGATACTGCCCCCACGCTCGGCCCTCGTTCGCGCCCCCACGGCCGGCCCCCATTACCGCTTCGATCCGGCGAAGTCATTGCGGTCGAGTCATGACCTTCGACCGCGGTCGAGCATACTGATATACTGGCATTTCGCAACCGATTTGTCAAGCGCGAGCAGTTCATGACGGGGAGCCCTGACCGTATTCAGCAAACCGGTGCCGCACCGGAAACCGCGCGTTCCCACGGGCGGTTTCGCCTTGTCCCCACACCGCTGACCGGTCCGACCAGTGTGGGCGACGCCGTTTACAACCAGATCCTCGACGCGCTTGGCCAAGGTCGACTCCAGCCCGGAGAGCGGCTGCACGATGGCGAGTTCGCCGCCCAGCTCGGTGTCTCGCGCACCCCCGTCCGCGAAGCGCTGCTCCGGCTTGGCGAGCTCGGTGTCGTCGAGTTTGCCCCGGCCCGCTACACGCGAGTCGCGATCGTCGATCAAACCCAAACCCGCAACGCCATCGCCGCGTGGGTCACCGTCTACGCCGCAATCGCCGCGCTTGCCGCCGGTAGCGGCGTGCCGGCGTCAACGTTGGAGGCGATGGACGATGCCCATGCGCGCTTCGCGGCGGCCAGCAAGCCCGTCGACATCCAGGCGCTCGCCGCCGCCAACGCCGAGTTTTACGGTGGGCCCATAAAACACTGCGATAACCCGATGCTCGTGCGCTGCGCCGAAAGCGTCGTCCACATAGTGCGCCTCGGCCTGCTCCAACTCGCCGGGCCGCTCAATCCCGCCCCCCTCTACGCCGCCCAAGCTGCCCTGCTCGCCGCCCTCGCCGCCGCCGACCCGCGCGCCGCCCGTCAGGCCGTCTACCGAATCGTCGAAATTCCGCTGACCCGCGACGGCAGCACTTAACTGCTAAGGGTGGGCCTTAGGGTGTACGCGGCGGCACCACGATGCCATCGCCGAGAGCCTTCGCCACCAGGTGCGCCCGCGAATGAGCGCCCAACTTGTTCATAGCGTTGCGCACGTGCGTGCGCACCGTGGCATGCGACAGGTAAAGCTCGTTGGCGATCTCTGGACCGGTCAAGCCAAGCGCGATCAGCTCAACGATCTCCCGCTCCCGGGCGGTTAGCGCCGAGTCCGATGCACCGTTATGGCCCTGGGTACTCCGGCTACCCCGTACCCGTCGCACGACGACGACCAGGATCAAATCGCGTCCAGTCACGGTCTCTCGGTGGCCCGCCAACTCCACGCTGACGTGCTGGCCGTCTGCGCGTCGCAGTTCGCGCGTGACGTAGAAATCTGAACCCTGCGTCAGCTGACGCCATGCCTCATCCGACAGCGGCGGTTTCACCGCGAACTCGTGATACCGACGTCCGATTAGCTCACTGCGTTTGTAGCCGAGAAGCTCGACGAAGGCAGCATTGACGTCCACGCATCGCCGCTCCCCGTCGACAAGAATCATCCCGTTCCGACAGCGCCTGAACGCCGCCCAGAACAGCCTCGGCAAACCGGTCCTGGCAGTTGCCGCTCCTGCCATCGCCTCAGAATCTACCGCCTTGGGGTGTGCCCGGAGCGCCTCGCGACAAGGGGGCGCTTTGTCGCGCTCGGCGCGGTGAGAGACAGTCCGCGCGGCGCGCTCCGGGCACGCTTTGGCGGGGCTTACGCGGCTTCGTCCCCTACCGACTCGTTGGGGAGCGCCGCCAGCCGCCAGCTCGTGAAGCCCGGCTCCACGGTTGTGGCGAAGTACGGCGGCGCGATCCCGCGCCCGTAGATCCCATGGACTAGCGCCCGTTGGTCCTTGCGCAACCCGACCAGAATGACGTCGCCAACCTTTACTTGGCTGGCCTGCTCCCTCGTCATGTGCTGCCTGGATCCGATCCTTGGCATGTACTACTCCTTCGTTATCGGTGCCTCGACCCATAACAACGCCACGCGCGTGATGAGGTTGCGTGACTCGCCCGCAAATACTGCAAATGGCTGAGCGCCGCCGACCGGCTATCGAGCCGGTCCGTTAGCCGATCTGCTCCGCGAGCTCGACGATGATCCCCTCGGGACCGCGGACATAGCAGGTCAGGTAGCGGTCCTCATAAAGCTCCAGCCCACCAACGAGCTCAATGCCGCGTGTGCGCAGGCCGGCGACGACCGCGGCGATGTCCTCGACGGCAAACGCAAGATGGCGGATGCCCGGTACGTTGGCCTGCGCGTCCCGTTTGTCGCCCCGATACGACGGCGTGTGGAACTTGATCAGCTCGAGTTGTCCGTGGCCGTCCGGGGTCTGCAAGAACGCGACTTCGGTGCGGACGCCGTCGAGCCCAACGACGCGATCCACGACGCCGCCCTCGACGGTCCCCTCGCCCAGCAGTTCAAGTCCGAGCTCCACAAAGAAGTCGGTCGCAGCGCTGAGGTCCTCAACCACGATGCCGACATGTTCCATCCGCTGAATCGCCACGCGCTCCGATGGTAAGCGTTGCGCCTGCTAGGACTCCTCCGCAGATGTCGCTGTCCCGCCAGAATCCGCCGACAACGAGGCCACAGCGCGCTCGCCGTCGAACAGTCCTTCTGGCAGCGGGCGGGTCGGCGCTGGTGACAGCAGCAGTGGTCGCGGGGATCGTCCTCGTAACGGCCTCCGGCAGCCCGCGGTCACGCTCCGTGGTGATAATCCCGAAGCGCACGACGGCCGACCACGGACTTGACGTGCTTCCTTTTCCGGGCACTCCGGACGCCTCGCAGAGCGCGCAGATCACCTTTCCCGCGCTACTGCCCTCCGAACTGCGCTCGGTGACCGTGACCGGTTCAAGCAGCGGTCTCCACGCGGGACGGCTGCTGGCGCTACCCGGTCACCGCGGCACCGCATTCGTCCCTCATGGGACGTTCACCGCCGGCGAGCACGTACGCGTGAAAGCGCGCCTGAGCTCACCCGCGGCCGGCACCGCCACCGGCGCACCACTCAAAACGGAGGTGGGCTTCTCATTCCGGGTCGCTCGCCCAGCCGCTCAAACATCGAAGTGGCCGCCGGAGAGCGGCACTCACTCCAAACCCAAGTCGCCGCCCACGCAGAGCTTTCAATCCGAGCCGGATTTGCACCCGCCCAAGGTAAAACGCACCGCCGACGACCACGATGCCGACGATACCTCCGGGGACTTCTTCCTCACCGCCCACGGGCTTCTGGTTCTAAATGATCACGGGCAGGTGGTCTGGTTCGATCGTTCGGTCCAGAAATCGCATCTGTCGACGCTGAATCTCAGGGTGCAGCACTATCGCGGCAAGCCTGTGCTGACATGGTGGCAGGGCAAGATCATTCCTCCCGGGTATGGAGCGCAGGGCGAAGACATAATCGTCAACCGCTCGTATCAGCGGGTCGCCACGGTGAGCGGCGCCGAAGGCTACTCAGCGGACTTGCACGAGTTCCGGCTTACCAGAGGCGGCACTGCGCTGATCACGGCGTCGGTACCCGTCAAAGCGGACCTGTCCTCGGTGGGCGGGCCACGCAACGGCAGCGTGCTCGACAGCGTCGTTCAAGAGATAGATGTCCGTACGGGCCGTCTGCTGTGGACATGGCATGCCCTGGGACACGTACCCATCAGCGCCTGCGAAGTAGGCAAGCCGCAGGCTGACCAGCCCTACGACTACTTCCACATCAACTCGATCCAGCAACTCCCGAACGGCAACCTGCTCATATCGGCACGAAACACCTGGGCGGTCTACGAGATCTCCCGCGCCACCGGCCACGTGCTGTGGACGCTGGGCGGCAAGGGCTCGAACTTCAGGATGGGCAAGGGGACAAACTTCTACTGGCAGCACGACGCGCAGCTTCACCCCGGCGGCCTGCTCACGGTCTTTGACGACGGCGCAACCCCCAAGGAGGAGGACCAGTCGCGCGCGCTCGAGCTCAGCCTCGACCTGCACTCCATGCGCGCTTCACTGAAGCACGCCTACACCCACTCTCCGCCGCTGCTCGCGGGGGCCCAGGGTAACGTGCAGCTGCTCCCGAACGGCAACGTGCTGGTCGGCTGGGGCACCGCCCCCGCGTTCTCCGAGTACGCCCCCTCGGGCAAGCAGATCTGGGACGGCCAGTTCACCCCTCCGGTCTATTCGTATCGCGCGTACCGCTCGCCGTGGAAGGCCCAGCCGACCACACGTCCGGCAATCTCCGTGAACACCGGTCAGAACGGCGCGGTGACGGTCTACGCGAGCTGGAACGGAGCCACCGACGTCGCGCGATGGCAGCTGCTCGGCGGCAAGAGCAAAAACGATCTCGCCCCGGTCACAACCGTCAAAGTGACCGGGTTTGAGACCCCCATCCGCGCCAAGACCTCGGATCATTACTTCGCGGTGCGCGCGCTCTCTGACTCCGGGCGAGCGCTCGCCGCCTCTAACACGACCACCCGCTGACAGGGTGGCCGATGTCTTTAGGGAGCCGTCGCTGATATGCCAAGCAGGCGGGCGTGTGCTTCCTGGATGGCCTGGCCTGGAGTGATGCCGAGCTCCTGGTCAAGCGTCCTGCGCGCGCGCTCATAGACTCGCATCGCTTCGGCCGCGTTGCCCTGGGCTGCGAGTGCGTTCATCAACAGCGCGTAGCCGGTCTCGCGCAGCGGCGAGCACTCGAGCAGGCGTCGAGCGGCCCGTTCGGCAGCCGGCAACTCGGTGCCGCCGATGCCCAAACAGCTGGCGGAGTAGGCCTCCAAGGCGAGGTCATGTACGTCATCGAGTCGGTGGCGCCACTGGTCAAGCCAGGGAGTGTCGTGTTCGGGCAGCAGCGGGCGATCGGCTATGAACTGGGCCTGCAGGGCGGGCCCCCACGCCCGCTTCCAGTCTCCCAGGGCGACGGCGGACTGCGCATCATGAATGGCAGCGAAACAGTGCTCGACGTCAATCCACGCGTCCGGCGGGAGGCTCAGCCGGAGCTCGGTACGACCGGCGAGGGTCTCGGCGCCAAGCGCGGATCGAAGCTTGGAGATCAAGACGGTGAGCGCGGAGGGTGCGCCCGAGGGCGTGGCGTACGGCCAGAGTGCATCCATCAGCTCGTCGCGGGTCGCGGCGCGGTCGCGGCCCAGCGCGAGGAAGGCAAACAGCAGCCGCCCCTGGCGGCTGGGCAGCTGCGTCTCCATTCGTCGGCCGTCGAACATCAGCACAAAGCGACCGCAGAGCTGGATTCGTGTGCGCGAGCCGGGCAGCATTGCGGTTCCAACCTTTCTCCAAGGTTGCTGTCAAGATATGAGAAAGGACCGGCTTTCACAATCGCCGCGACAACACGATGTCCAGGCAGATCAAATGCGAGTGCGGCTATGTCGCACGGGGCGAGACGGACGACGAGGTGGTTACTCAGATCGAGGACCACATCCGGATGGATCATCCGGAGCTTGCCGGCAGGCTCACCCGTGACGAGATCGCCGGCTGGGTCGAGGTAGTCGAGTAGCACCGCGCTCAGGCTCGCGCCGCCTGGCGAGCGACGAACGGAGGCCGAAGATGGCTATCAGCGTGCCGCTGATGATCAGCGAAGAGCTGGCCGCGCGCCTGCGCGACCAAGACCTGTTGGTGTGCGATTGCCGGTTCGCGGGTGATGCCGAGGGATCTCGCACTCGGTACCTCGCCGGCCATATCCCCGGCGCGATCCATGTCTACTGGCTTGACGACCTATCGGCCGCCGATACGACGGTGGCGACCTTCTTGCCCAACGCAGAGGAAGCCGCCGATCAGCTCGGCCGCCTGGGGATCAACTATGAGAAGCTCGTGGTGGCGTATTCGGATGGCGGGAACCTGTACGCGTCACGGCTCTGGCATGTTCTGGCGCACTACGGTCACGACCGAGCCTTGCTGCTCGACGGCGGCATCGAGAAATGGCAGGCTGAGGGGCGGCCCCTCCAGCGCAGCGCCGTGAAACCCGTGACGGCGCGCTTCGAGCCACGAGTGCCGGGGTTGATGCGCGGGATCGACGCGACGGAGATCCTCGAGCGACTTGATGACCCGGAGTTGCGGGTGGTGGATGTCCGTGGAGAGGCAGAGTTCTCCGGCGGACAGCTGCGGGCCGCGCGGGGTGGCCACATTCCCGGCGCGATCCTGTGGCCGTGGGAGGAGAATCTCCGGCCCGACGGCACCTTGCGCGATCCCGCCGAGATTCGCGCCCGAGCGACAGCGGTGGGAATGGAGCCCGAGCAAGAGCTTGTGACCTACTGCCAAGGCGGCGTTCGGGCTGCTCACGCAGCCCTGGCGCTGGGCATCGCGGGCTATCCCCGCGTCCGGATCTACGACGGTTCGTGGGCTGAGTGGGGCAACAACGCGGAGCTCCCGGTCGAGTCCGACGTCACTCCGGCGGGCGTCTAGGGCACAACCGAGACCCGTCGGCACGAGCCGCTGGTCGGTTATGGTGCCTCGCGACATCACGCTGGCGCGTGGGTTCGTTGCGTGGAAGCGCTACACGGTTGACGAGTCGTTGGACCGCTCCGATCACGCTCTCTTGGTGATGGACCTCAAGAACGGCGCTTCCCGAACGCTTGCCGCAATCCTCGGGCCGCTTCACGCTCCCTCACACTTTTCGCTGGGCGATTTTGTCCTCAACGACGTGGGCACGGTCGTGTGGCTCGTCAACTCCGCGCAATGCGGCAACCCCTGCACCGTGACCTCCAAGCTCTCCGAGAGCAGAATTGGGCAGCCCAACTCTCTCCTCGAGAAAGACACCATCCCAGGTCCACCCGACGGGCCCGCGCCGAGCCCCCCGATCGACGCCCTGGGGCTCAGCCGTTCTGGCCGCTTCGCTTACTGGATCGCGAACGGCAACGTAGGAGGCCACCAGATCCCGTAGTTCACCGGTCTTGACTCGATCCGGAGAGGGTTTACCGTCTGTGTCTGCGATCAAAGGAGGGGACACGTGGAGAGTGAATCCAGTAGCGGTCACGGCGAGGCCACTGCGGCGACCGGGGACAAGTTCGACCCCGCCGAGGGGTCGCGGCGTTTGCTCGAGGAGACCTTTAACAACGGCGACTTCGCCCTTGTCGACCAGCTAATCGCGCCCGATGCGGTGAACCACGACCCAGCAGAGCCCGCTCACATGCACGGGCTCCGTGGTCCCGAGGTTCTGAGGCGCACCGCGCAGATGTACCGTGCGGCGTTCCCAGATGTGCGGATGACGGTTGATGACGTGATCGCGGCGGGCGACAAAGTCGTCCTGAGATGGCACTCGGACGGAACCCACCGCGGCGAGCTGGAGGGGCTGGCGCCAACCGGCGCACGCGGGTCGGTGACAGGAATCAGCATCGATAAATGGGAGGACGGGAAGGTCGTCGAGAGCTGGACCCAGTGGGACAATCTTGGTCTGGCGCGTCAGCTGGGCGCGGCGCCGCCGGAAGGCAGCATGGGCGAGAAGCTTGGCATGGCGATACAACGCCTCATGGCCTCACGGATGCGCAAAAAGAATCAAGCCTGACCAGCCCCCTGAGTGGCGGCGGGTCGCGGCTCTCGGAAGCGCCGGCGTAGCTGAGTCGACGGCTTCATCTCACAAATCGCCGGTGGCAGCCGTTTAACGCGCATGGCGCAACCGCACAGCTCAAGCACGGTGACCACGATCACCGACGAAATCAACCAGCGGGTAGGGGACCTGGCTTGGGAGGAGCTCACCCGGCAGCTCGACGAGCGGGGGCACGCGATCACGCCCGCGATCCTCGACGCGGAAGAATGTGCGCAACTCGCCTCGCTGTTCGAGGCGGGCCGATTCCGCTCGACGATCGACATGGCCCGCTACCGGTTTGGCGATGGCCGCTACCGCTACTTCGAGCACCCGCTGCCAGAGCTGGTCGCCGCGCTTCGCAGCTCGTTCTATGCATATCTCGCGCCGATCGCGAACCGTTGGTCGCGGCTTTTGCGAGGCGAGAATCGCACTTTCCCGCTGTCCCACGAGGAACTCCTGGAGCTATGCCAGAAGGCTGGTCAGCATCGACCGACGCCGTTGATCCTCCGTTACGGTGAGGGAGACTGGAATGCGCTGCATCAGGATCTCTACGGCGACGTCTTTTTCCCGTTTCAGGTTCTCACCGTGCTCTCGGTCCGGGGGCATGACTTCGATGGCGGCGAGTTCGTCCTGCTGGAGCAGCGCCCGCGCGCACAGAGCCGCGCGCACGTCCTCAACCCCTCCCAAGGCGCGTTCGTGATCTTTCCCACCGCCGAGCGTCCGAACCGCGGCAGGACCGGATATCACCGCATCGGCATGCGCCATGGCGTTGCGACCGTGACACGCGGTGAACGCACCGCACTCGGGATCATTTTCCATGACGCCGCGTGACCTCACAGCGGTGATCAGCCGCTACTGGACCACGTACGAGAGCCCGCTGGGGCCGCTGACGCTGATCGGCGGACCTGACGGCCTGATCGCCCTGCGCTTCTCGAACCGCGGCGGAGCTCTGGCTCACAACGAGCATCGCCCCGAACTATTCGATGAGGCCGTCGCGCAGCTGCAGGACTACTTCGCCGGAACCCGCCGTCACTTCGATCTCCGACTCGACCTCCGTGGCACCCCGTTTCAACGAGCGGTGTGGACGCAGCTGGCGGCGATCCCGTATGGGGAAACCCGAAGCTATGGCCGACTCGCGCAGCTGCTCGGCCGTCCAGACCGGGCGCGCGCCGTCGGGGCCGCGGTCGCCGCGACGCCGGTCCCGATCATCGTTCCGTGCCACCGGGCGGTCGCGGCCAACGGAGCGCTCACCGGCTACATCGGAGGTCTAGATCGCAAGCGCTTGCTGCTCGACCTCGAGTACGCCTCCGCGTCCGGAGAGCCCACCCGAACGATTGGGAGCCGCCGGCAACTCACGCTGTTGTGATCACGAGCTATGGCTGCGGCTACCGACCGGCAGGACTGACCCCAGCGTAGACTGCGGCCGTGTCGCGGCAGTGGAGCGCAGCATGATCCTGCACACCGATATACCCACCCGCGCCCAGGTCGACCGCCTGCTGGGAGACCGTGATCCCGCAAGCGTTTCGATTTACCTGCCGACTGATCCTGCCTCGTTCGGGGAAACGGAGCGGATCGAGTTCTGGAACCTCGCGGTCGACGCGGTCGGGCAACTGCGGGATGCCGGCGCCGAGCGCGACCGGCTGGTGGCGATCGAAGAGGAGCTGGCTGATCTTGCCGATGATGAGGAATTCTGGCGCCATCAGGCGCGTAGCCTCGGCGTGTTCGCGACCCCGGCCGTGCTCAGAAGCTTTCGGCTGCCGAACCGCCTCGTCAGCGCCGTCGAGGTCTCGGATAGGTTCTTCGTCAAACCGCTGCTACGCGCGGTCACGTTCCCCAACGTCGCGTTCGTCCTTGCACTCGCCCAGGGGTCGGTCCGCGTGATCGAGGTCGCCCCTGACGTCGAGCCGTCAGAGGTGCCGGTGCAGGACATGCCGACCGATGTCGCCAGCGTGGCCGGTCGCTCTTCGATCACGGATCGTGCGCCGCATCGGCGGATCCAGGGCAGCGAGGGGCAGAAGGTCATCATGCGCAAGTACGCGCGGAGGATCGACCACGCGCTCAGGCCGTTGCTCAGCGGCCTCGAGGTCCCGCTGATTCTCGCCGCGAGCGAGCCGATGGACGGCATCTTCAGATCGGTCAACTCGTACCCTCAGCTCGCGCCGACAACGATTGCGGGCAATCCCGAGGGGGCTCCGGTCGCGCAATTGGCGGAGCGCGCGCGGGCGGTGCTCGATGACCTGTACGCGGATGAGTTGCGCCAGCTCCATGAGCTCTATGGGCTCCGATCCTCGGAGGGCCGCGCGCTGGCCGACATCGCCGAGGTGGCGCGCGCCGCCACGTACGGAGCGGTCGACACGGTGCTCGTCGACATTGACGAGGTTGTTCCAGGTTCGGTCGACGAGCAGACCGGCGCCGTCACGTTCGGGG
>Ga0070741_10004022_pt1 | contig 35053 bp, 31 predicted proteins | sample Coa_R1_4_FD_66440 | JGI IMG/M metagenome (GOLD analysis project Ga0070741, IMG submission 66440) | Surface soil microbial communities from Centralia Pennsylvania, which are recovering from an underground coalmine fire - Coalmine... | ecosystem: Environmental > Terrestrial > Soil > Unclassified ... | reverse complement strand
CGGCCCGTTCGCCAACATCGCGCACGGCTGCAACTCGGTGCTGGCGACCACAACGGCGCTCAAGCTCGCCGACTACGTCGTCACCGAAGCCGGCTTCGGCTCCGATCTCGGCGGCGAAAAGTTCATGGACATCAAGTGCCGCAAGACCGGGCTCAAGCCGGACTGCGCGGTGCTGGTCGCCACCATCCGCGCGCTCAAGATGCACGGCGGTGTCAAGAAAGAGGATCTGAAAACCGAGAACGTCAAGGCGCTCGAGGCCGGCATGAGCAATCTCCGGCGTCACGTCGAGAACATGCAGAAATTCGGCATCGTGCCGGTGGTGTCGATCAACCGTTTCTCCGCCGACACCGAAGCCGAGATCAAGGTGGTCGAGGACACCTGCAAGAAGCTCGGCGTCGAGGCCTACATGGCCGACCACTGGGCCGAAGGCGGCAAGGGCGCCGCCGAAGTCGCCCGCGCGGTGGTGCGCGCCGCCGAGAGCGGCAAGAGCAATCTGAAACTGCTCTATCCGGACGACATGCCGCTCGCCGACAAGATCCGCACCATCGCCAGGGAAATCTATCGCGCCAAGGACATTTCGCTCGACAAGCCGGTACGCGATCAGCTCGCCTCGTACGAGGCCATGGGCTACGGCCATTTCCCGATCTGCATGGCCAAGACCCAGTACAGCTTCACCACCAACCCGGATCTCAAAGGCGCGCCGAGCGATCACATCATCCCGGTGCGCGAAGTGCGGCTCTCGGCCGGCGCCGAGTTCGTGGTGGCGATCTGCGGCGAGATTCTCACCATGCCGGGCCTGCCACGCACACCAGCCGCCGACTCGATCAACATCGGCGCCGACGGTCGCGTCGTCGGATTGTTCTGATCGTCATTGCAAGCGTGTAGGGTGGGCCAGCCGCGTAGCGGCGTAACCCACCCTGCCGCTAACCGAACATGCAACTTGGTGGGTGACGCGCCTGCGGCGTTAACCTACCCTACAAATCCAAACAAACAGGAGAGACGAGCCATGCTCAAATTCTATTACAGCGGCTCGCCGAATCCGACCAAGATCGCGCTGTTTCTCGAAGAGACGGGCCTGCCCTACGAGCCCGTTCCGGTCGACACTCGCAAGGGCGATCAGCACAAGCCGGACTTCTTGAAGATCAATCCGAACGCCAAGGTGCCGGCGATCGTCGACGGTGACGCGGTCGTGTTCGATTCGAGCGCGATCCTGCTTTATCTCGCCGAAAAAACCGGAAAGTTTCTGCCGGCCAAGACCGACAAGGCGCGCGGCGAGCTGTTGTCGTGGATGTTTTTCGTCTCTTCCGGCGTCGGGCCGTATTTCGGCCAGTCCGTGCACTTCCGCAATTATGCGCCCGAGAAGCTGCCTTACGCCATCAACCGCTACGCCTTCGAAGGCCAGCGCCATGCCGGCATCCTCGATGCGCGGCTCGCCAAGCACAAATACTTGCTGGGTGACACCTATACGATCGTCGACATGAACGTGTGGGGCTGGGCGCGGCTGATACCCAACGTGCTCGGCGAAGGCGCCTGGGACAAGTTCAAGAACTTAAAGCGCCTCACCGACGAGATCAGCGCCCGGCCGGCGGCGCAGCGCGCCCAGGCGCTCAAGGACCGCCACACCTTCAAGACCGAAATGGATCAGGAAGCGCTCCACGCCATGTTCCCGCATCTGAAGGAGAAGGTGGCGTAATTTCCAAGTGCGTTTTCTGACTGTGCAAGCCTATCTGTTGGTCTTTATCGGCGGCGGCATCGGCGCGGCGTTGCGCCATGCCGTCAACGTCGTGTTGGGGCGGGAGTTCGGAACCGCGTTTCCGTTTCACACGCTGTTCGCCAACGTCACCGGCTCGCTGGTGATGGGCGTGCTGGCGGCGTATTTCGGCCTGCGCATGGGCTCGCCGCAATGGCTGCGGCTGTTCCTGACCACCGGGATCCTCGGCGGCTATACGACGTTCTCGACCTTCTCGCTGGATTCCATCGTGCTCTGGGAGCGCGGCCAATATGGCTGGGCCGCCGCTTACGTCGTCGGGTCGGTGGCGGCGTCGCTGGCGGGCGTCTTGCTCGGCGCGATGCTCGTCCGCCTCGTCAATGAAGGTGCGCTGACCTAGGCGTCCTCCTCCAGCGGCTCGAAGTGCGGGTGGAACCAGAGCTGCGCGATCAGGGTCGGCACCACGGCGCTGCCGATCACGGCGGTCAGCAGCACTGTGTATTGGGCTTGGTCGATGATGTGATTGGTCAGGCCGAACAGCGCCGAGATCGAGCCGAAGGTGAGCCCGGTCGACATCATCAGGGTGGTGTACATGCCATCGCGCGGCACGAACTTGAAATAGCGCGTCAGCGGCAGGATGCCGCAAAATTTCGTGGCCATCTTCATGGCGAGAAACAGCCCGATCAGCCCGGCGCCGGCGAGTAGCGCGTGCGCCTCGATCAGCGAGCCGGCTTTCAGAAAATAAAACGGGGTGAGAAACGCAAAGCAGATGGCGCGCAGCCGCAGCTGCAGCGCGCGGTTGGCAAGAAAGAACGGCGCCAGCGCCATGCCGATCAGATAGGCCGGCAGCACCGCTTCGCTCTTGCCCAGGTTGGCGAGACCGCCGAGCGCGAACAGGATCACAAACAGAAATTTTATCTCCGGCTCGCTGGCGCGGCCGCCGATCTTGCGGAACAGCCAGGGCACGATGAACGGCAACACCGCCATCACGGCGATGGTCGCCACGACGAACAGCAGCAGATAGAGATTGTAGTTGGCGAACACGAGCCCGAGCGCCAGCACGGTGCCGATATCGTTGATGAAGCAGGCGGCGAGAATGATTTTGCCGAGCTCGGTGCGGTTATAGCCGGTCTCGACCATCACGGCGTACACCACCGCGACCGAGGTGGTGGAGAGCGCGATACCGGCGATCTGCGCCTGCGGCCACGGCCAGCCGAGGCCGTAACGGGCCAGCAGCAGACAGCCGATGTAGGGCGCGAAAAAGCCCATCAGCCCGATGGTCACGCTCGAGCCGAAATGCTTCTTGACCACGGCGGGATCGATGTCGGTGCCGGCCAGAAACGTCAGCACCACGGCGCCGACGCCGGCGATGTAATTGATCCACGGCGTGAGCGGCAGGCCGATCGTGTTGCCGGCGAGCGCGCCGACCACGATCTCGAACAAGGCCGCCGAGATGGTGATGTAGAGCGAGCCCAGGGCGGCGACGAGCGCCAGCACCATCCACAGCGCCGATTGAAGCCAGACGTTGTCCATCGTGCTCATCCTTCCGGGTGGCGAACGGGCACGAAAAAACCCGCTCGGCGGCGGGTCCAAACAAAACCCCACCGCTTCGGTTCAGCGGCAGGGGTCATCAGCTCGGGTGAGCGGTTTCGGGGAACCCCATCCCCATCTATGGTCGACGTTTACCCATATACGCGATTCGGCGGGCGTTGCAATTGTCCGTCCCCAAATGAAAACGGCGCGGCCCTGCGGCCGCGCCGTTCGTCGTTGATCCGGCGAAGCGGCTACTGGAACAGCTTCATCGAGTTGATGAGCGTCTGGATGACGCCCAGCGTCAGCGGGATGCCGACCCACAACCAGGCCAGCGCCAGATGCCAGGCCTGAGTGCCTTCTTGAGTTTCGTTAGCCATATTGTTTCCTCCCTAGGGTCAGGCCGGTTGGCCCGCGGCGACGTCCAACGCCGGCGATCCGGCGTCCGCCTCCGCGCGCATGTGGTGGCGCTTGTCGACGGCTTTGACCAACAGATTGCAGATGAAGCCGATCACCAGCAGGCCGGCCATGATGTACATCGTCACGTTATAGGCCTGCGCCTTCGGCACGCCGTGCGTGACGTTGTACTCGCGGATGTAGTTCACCAGCACAGGACCGAAGATGCCGGCCATCGACCATGCGGTCAGCAGCAGTCCATGGATGGCGCCGACGTAGCGGGTGCCGAACATGTCTCGGAGATAGGCCGGCACCGTGGAGAAGCCGCCGCCATACATGCTGATGATGACCAGGAAGCAGCAGACGAAGCCGACCACGCTGCCGACTGAGCCCGTGTAGGGCACCGTGCAGTACAGCGCGAAGCCCAGCACCATGAACACGAAGTAGGTGTTCTTGCGGCCGATATAGTCCGACGTGGAGGCCCAGAAGAAGCGGCCGCCCATGTTGAACAGGCTCATCAGGCCGACGAAGCCGGCTGCCGCCACCGGCGTGATGTGGCCGGGGAACATTTCCTGGCTCATGGCGGAGGCCTGGCCGAGCACGCCGATGCCGGCGGTCACGTTGAGGCAGAGGATCCACCAGATCAGCCAGAACTGCGGCGTCTTCAGCGCGTCGTAGACGAACACGTCGCTGGTGGTGATCAGCTTGGTCGCCTGTGCGGGCGGCGTATAGCCGGCGGGCCGCCAGCCCGGCGCCGGGACGCGCACGATGACGGCGCCGACCATCATGAAGACGAAGTACACGGCGCCGAGCACGATGAAGGTCTCGGCAACGCCGACATGGGTCGACGTCGAGAACTTGCTCATCAGCCAGACCGAGAGCGGCGAGGCGATGAAGGCGCCGCCGCCGAAGCCCATGATCGCCATGCCGGTCGCCATGCCGGGACGATCCGGAAACCATTTGATCAGCGTCGACACCGGCGAGATGTAGCCGATGCCCAGCGCGATGCCGCCGATCACGCCATAGCCGAGGTAGATCAGCCAGAGCGCATGGGCGTAGACGCCCACCGCCGAGATGAAAAAGCCGGCGGCCCAGCACAAAGCGGCGGTGAACATGGCGCGGCGCGGCCCGCCTTCCTCGACCCAGCGTCCGAACACCGCGGACGACACGCCGAGAAAGAAAATGGCGAGCGAGAAGATCCAGCCGAGCTCGGGAAGATTCCAGTCGCCCTTTGCCGATTGGGAAATGCCGATCAGCTTGGTCATCGGCAGGTTGAACACGCTGAACGCGTAGGCCTGGCCGATGCAGAGATGCACGCATAGGGCAGCCGGCGGCACCATCCACCGGCTGAAGCCGGGTCCGGCGACCGTATGGCTGCGATTAAGAAAGCTCATTGCACGGTTCTCCCCTGTGCCCTTGGCAATTTTTTGCGAATGCCGATTGGGACGTCTGTGAAGGCAGCGACTATTTACACTGCGAAAAGCCCGACGTGGAATCAATAAAACAATTCCGATGCATAGATAGAAAGTCGTATTTCGCCATAGCGAAGGGCTATCGATCCGGAAGACGCGTCACGCCCCAGCGTCCCGTCGTCTCCGCGTGATACGCGGGCGGACGCCGCTCACCAGAGCATTGGGCTGCAGTCCGGCGGGGAACTGGAGAAATTGTTGTTTAATCGGTCAATGACGGAGCAACGCGTCGCGCCTCGGCGACCAGGGCGGCGGTCAGCGGCGTCATCGGCTCCCGTGTCGGCACCACCAGGCCGATGGTGTTGCTCACCTCCGGCTTGACGATTGGAATGGCGCGCAGCACGTCGGTGAGGCCGAGTGTCGCAGCAAGCTGCGCCGGCATGATGGTGGCCCAACGCCCGGTGCGGACATGCGCGTAGAGCAGGATCATCGCATCGGATTCCAGACTGGCCTGCGGGTCGCCGCCAGCGCCGCGCACCAGGTGGTCGATGATGCGGCGGTTCTGCATGTCGGGGGTAAGCAGGCACAGCGGCACCTGTGCCGCCTCCGCCCAAGTCACCTTGTCGCGCTTGCCGAGCGGCGCGTCGGCCGAGATCAGGAGCCGGTAGCGCTCGCGATACAGCGGAACGGCGGTAACCCGGCCAAGTGGTTCGTTGTCCAGATAGGTCACGCCGGCATCGATCTCGAGATTCTCCAACAACCGCAGAACCTCTTCGGAGTTGCGCGACGACACGGTGAACTGCACGTTGGGATGCCGCTCGCGATAGGGCGTGGTCAGCCGCTCGATCATGGCCAGCGTCGTCGGCACGGCGGCGATGCGCAGCCGTCCGGTGAGGCCCTGCTTGAGCGCCTGCACCTCGTCGCGCATGGCGCGGGCATCGCCGACGATGCGGCGCGCCCAGTTGAGCACGCGCTCGCCCTCGGGGGTAAAATCGCGAAAACGGGAGCCGCGGTGGACCAGGAGAACGCCGAAGCTCTCCTCGAGCTGCTTGACGCCCGCCGAGAGAGTCGGCTGGGTGACTCCGCACGCTTCGGCCGCCCTGGCGAAATGCCGTTCGCGGGCCAGCGCGAGCAGGAATTCAAGCTTGTCGATCACCCCATACCTCGAAGCCGCACCGCATCACAAGTTCGGCACCTGCACGCGGTTTTCGTCATGCAGTGCGACCAAATGATCGACAAACTTGCGAATAGTCAACACATTGATAGTGTTACTCTATCAACTCATGCTCAGCCGGGCCTTGCCGGGCGCCGGCGCGTACGGCCATTAGCCATTTCGGAGATGCAATGAACGTTCTCGATCAGCCGCCGACCTTGCCGCCCGGCGGCCGCGGGCAGGCCGGCCGGCGCCCGCCCAAAACGCCGAAGGGCCGCCAGGTCGATCCGGAGGCGCTCGACGAGGTGCGCATGCTTCTCGGCGACCGCGAACGGCGGCGCGACCTTCTGATCGAGCATCTGCATCTTATTCAGGACCGCTACGGCCATCTTTCCGCTGCGCATCTCGCCGCCTTGGCGCACGAGATGCAGCTCGCGCTCACCGAGGTCTACGAGGTCGCGACCTTCTACGCTCACTTCGACGTGGTGAAGGAAGGCGAGGCGCCGCCGCCTGCGGTGACGGTGCGGGTCTGCGATTCGCTGTCCTGCGCGATGGCCGGCGCCGAGCGGCTGCTCGACGATCTGCCGAAGCGGCTCGGCGCCAATGTGCGCGTCGTGCGCGCGCCCTGCATGGGCGCCTGCGATCGCGCGCCGGTCTGCGCCGTCGGTCATGTGCAGGTGATGCAGGCCGACGCCGCGCGCATCGCCGCGGCCGCCGCCAAGCCGCCGCACGCGCACGTCTGCGCCACGCCGGCCGCGTTCGATGTTTATCTGCGCTCCGGCGGCTACGAATTGCTCAAGGCCTGCACCGGCGGCACGCGCAGCCGCGACGACGTCATCAAGGCGGTGAGCGACGCCGGGCTGCGCGGTCTCGGCGGTGCCGGCTTCCCGACCGGCCGCAAGTGGTCGCTGGTGCGCGCCGAGCCGGCGCCGCGGCTGTTCGCCGTCAATGCCGACGAGGGCGAGCCCGGCACCTTCAAGGATCGCCATTATCTGGAACGCGACCCGCACCGTTTCATCGAAGGCATGCTGATTGCCGCCTGGGTGGTCGAGGCGGCCGATACGTATCTGTACATCCGCGACGAATATCCCGAGGTGCGGCTGTTGCTCGCACAGGAACTCGCCAAGGTGGAAGCAGCCGGGTTGTCGCGGCACAGCAAAATTCATCTGCGCCGCGGCGCCGGCGCCTACATCTGCGGGGAAGAGTCCGCGATGATCGAATCGATCGAAGGCAAGCGCGGACTGCCGCGGCATCGCCCGCCTTACGTGGCGCAAGTCGGCCTGTTCGGCCGCCCGACGCTCGAGCAGAACGTCGAGACGCTGTTCTGGGTGCGCGACATCGTCGAGAAGGGCGCCACCTGGTTCAGCTCGCAGGGCCGCCACGAGCGCAAGGGCTTTCGCAGCTTTTCGGTATCGGGGCGCGTCAAAAACCCCGGCGTCAAGTTGGCGCCGGCCGGCGTCACCGCGCGTGAATTGATCGACGAGTTCTGCGGCGGCATGGCCGACGGCTACGCTTTCAAGGGCTATCTGCCGGGCGGCGCATCGGGCGGCATCCTGCCGGCGTCGATGGCCGACATCCCGCTCGACTTCGGCACCCTGGAACCGCACGGCTGCTTCGTCGGGTCGCACGCGGTGGTGATCCTGTCCGACAAGGACGACATGAAGGCGGTGGCGTTGAACCTGATGAAGTTCTTCGAGGACGAGAGCTGCGGCCAATGCACGCCGTGCCGGGTCGGCACCGAGAAGGCGACCAAGCTGATGGCCAGGGGCCCGTGGGACCGGGCGCTCCTTGAAGAGCTTTCGACCCTGATGCGCGATGCCTCGATCTGCGGTCTCGGCCAGGCGGCGCCGAATCCGCTGCTCTGTGTGCTAAAATATTTTCCGGACGATTTGACGAAGCCGCTCGGACATTGGTGATCAAGAGCGCTGCGCCGAAGGAATTGGCAAATGAGCGATAGCAAAGAAGACAAACCGGTCGGCTACGGCCACGATCAAAAAGGCACCGCCGGCGGCGCGAACTATGGCGCAGGCAAGCCCGGCGTGGCGCACACCGCTCCGGCCGACAAGACGACGGGCGCGGGCGGCGCCACGACCGGCCAGACCTTCAGCATCGACGGCCGCGACATCGACATCCGCGACGGCGAGACGATCTTCCGCGCCGCGCGCCGGCTCGGCATCAAGCTGCCGCACCTGTGCTACTCGCCGCAGCCCGGCTATCGCCCGGACGGCAATTGCCGTGTCTGCATGGTCGAGATCGAAGGCGAGCGCGTGCTGGCGGCAAGCTGCATCCGCACGCCGTCACCCGGCATGAAGGTGAAGACGCAGACCGAGCGCGCCCAGACCGCGCGCCGCATGGTCGCCGAGCTCCTGCTCACCGACCAGCCCGACCAGGCGCACGCGCACGATCCGGCTTCCGAGTTGTGGAAGATCGTCACCCGGATGAATCTGGCGAAGGGCCGCTTCCCGCGCCGCGATGCGCCGGCGCCGGACCGCAGCCATCCGGCCATGGCGGTCAATCTCGACGCCTGCATTCATTGCAATCTGTGCGTCCGCGCCTGCCGCGAAGTGCAGGTCAACGACGTGATCGGCATGGCCGGCCGCGGTCACGGCGAGAAGATCGTGTTCGATTTCGACGATCCGATGGGCGCCTCGACCTGCGTCGCTTGCGGCGAGTGCGTGCAAGCCTGCCCGACCGGCGCGCTGATGCCGGCGACGGTCGTCGATGCCAACAACGTCTTTACCGGTAAGGCCGACCGCAAGGTCGACAGCGTGTGCCCGTATTGCGGCGTCGGCTGTCAGCTCACCTATCACATCAAGGACGACAAGCTGCTGTACGTCACCGGCCGCAACGGCCCGGCCAACGAAAACCGGCTGTGCGTCAAGGGCCGCTTCGGCTTCGACTACGTGCACAACAAGCAGCGCCTGTTGAAACCGATGATCCGCAAGGAGGGCGTGCCGAAAATTCCGCACGAGCCGGTCGATCCGGCCAATCCGTGGACCCATTTTCGCGAGGCGACCTGGGACGAGGCGCTCGACCGCGCAGCCGCCGGCTTGAAAAAGATCCGCGATCGCGTCGGGCCGCAGGGACTGGCCGGCTTCGGCTCGGCCAAGGGCTCCAACGAAGAGGCCTATCTGTTCCAAAAGCTGGTGCGCACCGGCTTCGGAACCAACAACGTCGATCATTGCACGCGGCTGTGCCACGCCTCGTCGGTGGCGGCGCTGATGGAGGGCATCGGCTCCGGCGCGGTGTCGGCGAGCTTCAACGAATGCAAGAACGCCGAGGTGATCTTCGCGATCGGCTGCAATCCGACCGAAAACCACCCGGTCGCCGCCACCTTCTTCAAGCAGGCCAAGAAACGCGGCGCCACCCTGATCGTGGCCGATCCGCGCGGCCAGACGCTCAAGCGTCACGCCACCCACATGCTGCAGTTCAAGAACGGCGCCGACGTGGCGCTGCTCAACGGCATGCTCAACACCATCGTGACCGAAAAGCTCTACGACGAGCAGTACATCCAGACTTACGTCGAGGGCTTCAAGCCGTTCGCTGAAAGCATCAAGGAATTCACCCCCGAGGAGATGGCGCCGATCTGCGGCATCGATGCCGATCTCATTCGCACCGTGGCCCGAAAATTTGCGCGGGCCAAGTCGGCGATCATCTTCTGGGGCATGGGCATCTCGCAGCACACCCACGGCACCGACAATGCGCGCTGCCTGATCGCGCTGTCGCTGATCACCGGCCAGATCGGCCGGCCCGGCACCGGGCTGCATCCGCTGCGCGGCCAGAACAACGTGCAGGGCGCCTCCGACGCCGGCCTGATCCCGATGTTCTTCCCGGACTACAAATCGGTCGAGGACCCGCAGGTCCGCGCCCGCTACGAGGACGCCTGGGGCGTCAAGCTCGATCCGAAGAAAGGCCTCACCGTCGTCGAGATCATGAACGCGGTGCACGCCGACGTGGTCAAGGGCATGTACATCATGGGCGAAAATCCCGCGATGTCCGATCCCGATCTCAATCACGCGCGCGAGGCGCTGGCGCACCTCGAGCACCTGGTGGTGCAGGACCTGTTCCTCACCGAGACCGCGGTCTACGCCGATGTGATCCTGCCGGCGTCGGCATGGCCGGAGAAGGACGGCACCGTCACCAACACCAATCGTCAGGTGCAGATGGGCCGCCAGGCGCTGCCGCTGCCCGGCGACACCCAGCTTGATTGGTGGCTCATCCAGGAGATCGGCCGCCGCATGGGCATGCCCTGGAACTATACGGGTCCCGACGAGATCTACACCGAGATGGCGTCGCTGATGCCGTCGCTCGATAACATCTCGTGGGAGCGCATTGCGCGCGAGAGTGCGGTCACCTATCCGGCCGAGGCGCCCGACAAGCCGGGCCGCGACGTCGTGTTCGACAAGGGCTTTCCGCGGCCGGGCGGCTTCGGCAAGCTCGTCGCCGCCAAGCTGCAGCCGCCCGACGAGACGCCGGACGACGAATACCCGTTCATCCTCACCACCGGCCGGCAGCTCGAGCACTGGCACACCGGCGCCATGACACGCCGCGCCTCGACGCTCGATGCGCTCGAGCCCGCCGCGGTCGCCTCGGTGTCGCGCGGCACCATCGCCAAGCTCGGCATCAAACCCGGCGACCCGATCCGCGTGGCGACCCGGCGCGGCACGGTCGAACTCGCCGCGCGCCAGGACGACGCCATTCCGGACGGCGTCGTGTTCATTCCGTTCGCCTACGTCGAGGCGGCGGCGAACCTGCTCACCAATCCGAAGCTCGATCCGTTCGGCAAGATTCCGGAGTTCAAATACTGCGCCGCGCGCATCGAGGCGATCACGCCGGAGAGCCGGGTGGCGGCGGAGTAAAGAGGCGCTCCACCGCAGCAGCGGGCCGCGATGGAAGACGACGACGACCCGCACGTTGATATCGAGCGCCTCGAAGCGCAGATCGACCGACTCGTCGCCAAGCTCGACAGTTGCCGCAAATTCATTCTGGTGTCGCGGATCGCGATCCTGGCCGGCGCCGTCCTGCTGGCCGCGCTGCTGCTCGGCCTCATGCGTTTCGACGCGACGGTCATGCTCGCGGCGATCGCCGCGTTGCTCGGCGGCATTGTCGGCTGGGGCTCGAACCGCTCGACCGCGCAAGAGGCCGCCGCCGAGCTTGCCGCCGCCGAGGCGGATCGCACGGCGCTGATCGGTACCATCGATCTGCACGTCGTCAGCGAGCGCCCGACCTTGCATTAGGCCTGCATTGTCGCCGCCTTGACCGCGCCTTATAATTCCAAACAAACAAGGGGAGGCGCGCCATGGCGCATACGCATGTCTTCGCCGGCGTCGGCGGCTATTACGGCAACAAGGATCAGCGCGGGCTCGCCGGCGTGTTTCGCCGCGCCGCTGACGGCGAAAGCTGGGCGCATGCGCTCGGCGAGCTTGAAGCATTCACGATCTGCGTGCATCCGCGCGATGCCAACTTGGTATTCGCCGGCACCACCGACGGCGTCTATCGCAGCACCGATGCCGGTAAAACGTTTCGTCGTGCCGAGTTCCCCGATCGCGGCGTGCAGATCTGGTCGTTTTTGCCGGATGCTGCCGGCGGCACGCGCATGCTCGCCGGCGGCTCGCCGATCTCGGTCTATCGCAGCGATGACGACGGCGCGAGTTGGCGCCGCGCGCCCGATCCGCATCTGCCGCTGCACGCCAAGATGCCATTCGACTGCCGGGTCATGCGCTTTGCGCCGCATCCGCGCCGCGCCGGCGAAATCTACGCCGTGCTCGAAGTGTCGGGGGTGATGCGCTCGACCGACGGCGGCGACAGCTGGAGCGATTGCAGCGCCGACCTGCTGCGCCTCGCCGATGCCGAGCCGCGGCTGCGCTCAAAACTGGTCAGCGACACCGAGGCTGAAGGCATGCTCGACGGCCACGCGGTGTGCACCAGCGCCGCGGCGCCGGACGCTGTCATCATCGCGGTGCGCATGGGCCTGTTCCGCAGCGACGATCAGGGCCGCTCCTGGCAGGACCTGCGGGTGGATCGGTTCTCGCCGTTCACCTACGGCCGCGACGTCAAGGTCTCGCCGCAGGACCCGAGCACGCTCTACGCCTGCCTGTCGGTCGCGGCCTCATCCAAGGACGGCGCGCTCTATCGCAGCAACGACGTCGGCAAAACCTGGCAGCGCTTCGACAAGGTGCAGCCGCACGGCACCCTGATGTCGGTCGCGCTGCATGCGCGCGACGCCAAGCAGGTCTACATCGCGGCGCGTTACGGCGAAGTGTTCGGCACCGCCGATGGCGGCGAAACCTGGCGCGACATGCCGCTGCCACCCAACGTGCAGCACATTTACGCGCTGGCCTGCGGGTGAGAGCCGCGCTGTCCGTTCATAACGGGCGAAAAAATCGCAGCGACGTGGGCGAGAAGCCGAGCCTCTCGTAGAAACGGTGCGCGTCGCGTCGATGATGCGCGCTGGTGAGCTCGATACCCGAGCAGCCATGCTCGCGCGCAAAGGCGGTCACGTGGGTCAGCAGCTTTTCGCCAAGACCGCCGCGCCGGTGTTGCGCGGCCACGACCAGCGCGGTGACGCGACAGACGGTCGTGCCGGTGGGAAAATACGGCACCAGCTCGGCGCTGATCAGCCCGATGACGTCGTTCGTGACTGGGCGAGAAGGAGCCAGCTGGTCTCACTGTGCAGCGCGTGCTGCATGCGACCGCTCACGTCGGCCGCCGTCGGCGCATAACCGAGCTCGGTCAACAATGAGGCGATCGGCTCCGCGTCTGCTTCGGTGGCGCGTCGAAACGTGGTCGCCATTTGGTCTTTCTTACGGGCTCGCGCGGGCGCCACGCCGGTGTCTATGATTTCGCGTCCTTGAAATACGGCTCGACCGTGCCGGTCAGCTTGATGGTGAGCGGATTGCCGTAGCGGTCCTTGGCCTTGCCGGCCGGCACCCGGACCCAGCCTTCGCTGACGCAATACTCTTCGACGTTGGTCTTTTCCACGCCCTTGAAGCGCACGCCGATCTCGCGCTTGAGCGCTTCCTCGTCGTAGTAGGGGCTGCGCGGATCGTTGGACAGATGATCCGGCGGCGTATCGGTGGTCTTATCGTCGGGCATTTTCGTTTTGTACCTGAAATGAGGTCGCTCGCACAAATCGTCATTGCGAGGAGCGAAGCGACGAAGCAATCCAGGAGTCGGTGCACTCGGCCCTTGGATTGCTTCGCTCCGCTCGCAATGACGAAACAGCAGTCATTCGATCGAGAGTCCCGCCGCCTTCAGTGGCGCACCGTTCTTCTCGATCTCGGGTCCGATGATGCTTTCGAGGTATTCGGTCGATTGATGCTCGAGCGGCACCACGAAGGTTCCGGTGCCGGCGAGCCGCTCCTGCACCGCCGGCGTGTTGATCGCCTCGGCGGTGGCGTCGTGGAGCCTCTTGATGACCGCGGCCGGCGTTCCTTTCGGCACGAAAAACGCGAACCAGGTCGAGGCCTCGAAGTGCATGCCTTGTTCGTCGGCGGTGGGCAGGTCCGGCAGCGACGGCAGGCGTTTCGGGCTCAGCATCGTGATCGGCTTGACCAGGCCCGCTTTCACCGGCGGCACTGCGGTCGGGCTGAGCGTGACGAAATAATCGAACTGCTGGCCGATTAGATCCTGCAGCGCCGGGCCGCCGCCACGATACGGAATATCCTGAACCTTGACGCCAATCGCCTGATTGAACAGCGCACAATCGACGTAGCCGGTCGAGCCGATGCCGGCCGAGCCGGTGCGCAAGGTCGCCTGGTTCTTCTTCACGTAGGCGATGAACTCCTGCAGGCCGTTCACCGGCAGGTCCTTGCGCGCGATGATGATCATCGGCTGATCGGCGACCAGGATCACCGGCGCCAGGTCGCGCTTGAAGTCGTAGAGCGGGTGCTTGTAGAGCGTCTGGTTGATGGCGTCGGCGCGGCTGCCGAGCACGAACTGATAACCGTCCGGCGTCGCATGGGCGACGCGCGCCGAGCCGATCATGCCGCCGGCGCCGCCGACATTCTCGACGATCACCTGCTGGTGCAAAATCTCCGACATCTTCTGCGCGACGATGCGGCCGAGCACGTCAGTGCCGCCGCCGGGTGGGAACGGCACCACCATCGTCACCGGCCGCGTCGGCCATGTCTGTGCCGCCGCCGGGCCGATGCCGGACAGCGCGAGCAAGCCGATGACGATGAAAGCGAGCACCTGACGCAAAAGCATGTTTCCCCCTCGTCGCGCTGCGAGGGGGCATACTGATATGAATAACGCGCGCCTGCCAGTGCCAAAATCGCGCGCTTGGCGCCCCCGCTCAGGCCTCCGGGAACATGTCGACGATTTTTCCGGTCATCGGATTGATGATCAGAACCTGGCCCTTGAACTTGAGGTAGGTGTATTCTTTGAGCGCCGGCATCTCCTGGTTCAGCGGTGGCGGCAGCGCGTGCGCCTTCAAAGACGTCGGAATTTTTGCGCCGATGGTCGGGTTGAAACTTTGCGCCGGCTTGGTGGTCTTCAGCGAGAACGTCACCTCGGTGTTCTTGCCCGCCAAGACCTGCTTGATCTTCGCCTTCTGCTGATCGGAGAGCTGCAGCGGCGGCGGCGACGGGTTCTGCGCCACTGGCGGCGGCACGCTCTGGATGACGGCGCCGGGTTGCGACGCATTGCCGTTTCCGGCTGCCATCGCCGGCGCTGCAAAACCGGCGGCACAGAGCGCGGTGAACAGAAGGGGCAGAGTAGAGCGCATGGCGGGCTCCTCGGTCCATCACCCTCTGTCGGAGACATAACCGTGCGGTTTGCCCATTGTTCCGGTCCTTGTGGTAAGAGGAACTGCCATGACGCTCGCTCCCGCACTGCCGAACGATCAACGTTCCGCCGCCCCGCGCCATGACTGGACGCGCGCCGAGGTGCGCGCGCTGTTCGACCTGCCGTTCCCGGAACTGCTCTATCGCGCCCAGACCGTGCATCGGCAGAACTTCGATCCGGCAGCCGTGCAGGTCTCGACCTTGCTGTCGATCAAGACCGGGGGCTGCCCCGAGGATTGCGCCTATTGTCCGCAGAGCGCGCGCTACGACACGGGCGTGCGCGCCGAAAAGCTCATGAGCCTCGACGCCGTGCTCGCCGAAGCCCGCGCCGCCAAGGCGGCGGGCGCCAGCCGCTTTTGTATGGGCGCGGCGTGGCGCGAGCCGAAGGACCGCGACCTCGATGCCGTGTGCGCGATGGTGGCGGGCGTCAAGGATTTGGGACTCGAGACCTGTGCGACGCTCGGCATGCTGACATCCGAGCAAGCGGGCCGGCTCAAGGCGAGCGGCCTCGACTATTACAATCACAACCTCGATACCGCGCCGGAGTTTTACGGCGACATCATCACCACGCGCACTTATCAAGACCGCTTGGCGACGCTCGACCATGTGCGCGCCGCCGGCATCCATGTCTGCTGCGGCGGCATCGTCGGCATGGGCGAGACGCGCGAGCACCGCGTCGGCATGATCGCAACATTGGCGAGCCTGCCGGCGCATCCGGAATCGGTGCCGATCAACATGCTGGTGCGCGTCGCCGGCACGCCGCTTGCCGACGAGCAAAAACTCGACGCGCTGGAATTCGTCCGCACCGTCGCCGCCGCCCGCATCACCATGCCGCGCGCGATGGTGCGGCTCTCCGCCGGCCGCGAGGACATGAGCGAAGAGACGCAGGCCTTGTGTTTTCTGGCCGGCGCCAACTCGATCTTCTACGGGCCGAAGCTGTTGACCACGCCGAATCCGGGGCCGGATCGCGATCGCGAGCTGATGGAGCGGCTGGGCTTGCGGGCGATGGACTAAGCCAGCGAGCTACGCCCCCGCCGCGCCGCCGTCCGCTCGCGGATCGTGGGCGCCTTCGCAACTGCCATCGGGATGCAGCACCACGGCGCCGGCGTGACCCATGACGTCGGAATAAGGTTCGTCCAACACTTCGACATCGTGGCCGGCAGAGGCGAGGGCATCGATGAGATTGCCGTCGAAGCGCGGTTCGAGACGGAGCGACGTGCGCGGGCTGCCCCAGGTGCGGCCCAGCACCCAGCGTGGCCGGTCGATGGCGTCGGCGAGCGGCTGGCGGTATGTGACGTGGCGGGTGAACAGCGCGCTCTGCGTCTGCGGCTGGCCGTCGCCGCCCATGCAGCCATAGGCCATGATGCGGCCGTCGTTGAGCACCGCGAGCGCCGGATTGAGCGTGTGGAACGGCAGCCGCCCGGGCGCCAGCTGGTTGAGCGCGCCGGCTTCGAGCGAAAAGCTGGCGCCGCGGTTCTGCATCAGAATGCCGGTGCGCGGCAGCACCAGCCCGGAGCCGAACTCCCAGTACAGCGACTGGATGTAGGACACGACGAGGCCGCTGGTGTCGGCCGCGCCCATCCAGATGGTGTCGCTTTCGTTCGTGCGCAGCAGCCACGGCGCCGCCTTGCGGCGCTCGATCTTCATGGCCTCGCCGGCGATGAAGCGCTCGTCGAGATAGCGTTCGAGCGGCTGCGGCAGCCGGTTCGGATCGGTCACGGCGCGGTCGCGCACGCGCAGCGCCCGCTTGGTGGCCTCGACCAACAGATGGACGTGGTCGAAGCTTTCGGCGGCGCTGGCGCCGCCGAGCCGGTCGAACAACGCGAGGATCATCAGCGAGACCACGCCCTGGGTCGGCGCGTCGGTGTTGTAGAGCGTGCCGGCCGGCAAGGCGACGCGCAGCGGTTCGGTCGGCACGGCGTTGTAGTGCGTCAGGTCCTCGCGGGTGACGGGGCTGCCGAGCCGATCGAGATCGACGGCGATCTCGCGGCCGACATCGCCGCGATAAAAATCGTCAAGCCCCACGTGAGCGAGGTGCGCCAAAGTTTCGGCGAGCGTCTCCTGCTTCAAGGTCGCGCCGATGGCCGGCGTCTTGCCGTCGATGAGGAACGCCGAGGCGAAACCGTGCACGTCCGACAGCTCGGCCAGATAAGTCTCGGTGAGCCGGTTCTGGCTGCGCGTGACCTTATAGCCGTTGCGGCAATGGGCGATGGCGGGCGCAAGGAGAAGCTCGAGCGGTAGCTTGCCGCCGTGGGCGTGCGCCGCTTCGAGCGCCAGCATCCAGCCGCCGACGGCGCCCGGCACGGTCAGCGCCGCCAGCGGGCCGCGCGGCGGGATGGTCTCGTAGTTTTCGCGATAGAGCTCGGGGCGCGCATTCCGTCCGGCCGGGCCCGGCGCCATGATGGCGCGCACGCGGCCGGACGGTTCGCGGATCAGCCAAAAGCCGTCGCCGCCCAGATGATTCATGTGCGGATAGACCGCCGCGATGGTCGCCGCCATCGCCACCATGGCTTCGAGCGCATTGCCGCCCTCGGCCAGAACGGCGCGGCCGTCCTCGACGGCAGCAAAGTGCGGCGCGCAAACCACGCCGCGGCGATGACCGGCGCTATGCAGGTCCATGATGGTCTAGCCCCTCAATCCGCTCATTCCCGCACAAGCGGGAATCCGGCGAAATCCCCGCAGCCATTATACTGAGAATTGCCGGCTCTGCGCTGTCTCACGCCGGCGCCGAGGCCTCGGCAAAACCGCGCTTGCGCAGGAGCGCATCGGCGCTCGGCAGCCGGCCGCGAAACGCCTTGTAGGCCTCGGCCGGGTCGCGCGCGCCGCCGGCGGAATAGATGAAATCGTGCAGCCGTTTTGCTGTGGCGGGATCGAACACGTCGCCGGTCTCCTCGAACGCTTCGAAGGCATCGGCGTCGAGCACCTCCGACCACATGTAGCTGTAATAGCCGGCCGCATAACCGCCGCCGGCGAAGATGTGGGCGAAGTGCGGCGGCCGGTGCCGCATCGCGATCTCGTCGGGCATGCCGATGCGGCCGAGCGCGTTCTTCTCGAACGCAGCGGGATCGACGTCCTGGGGCTCGGCCAGCGCATGGAAATCGAGATCGACCAGCGCGCAGGCGACGTACTCGACCGTGGCAAAGCCGCGGTTGAAATTGCGCGCCGCGATCAGCCGTTGCAGCAGCGCTTCGGGCATCGCCTCACCGGTCTGATAATGCCGCGCGAAACGGCGCAGCAAGTCCGGCTGCTCGAGCCAGTGCTCGTAGAGCTGCGACGGCAGCTCGACGAAATCGGTGGCGACGTTGGTGCCGGCGATCTCCGGGTAGGTGACGTTGGAGAGGAGGCCATGCAGCGCGTGGCCGAATTCGTGAAACAGCGTGTGGGCGTCGTCGAAGCTGAGCAGGGTCGGCTCGCCGTCTGCCGCCTTGGCGAAGTTGCAGACGTTGACGATGTGCGGACGCACCTCGCCCACCAACTTTTCCTGATCGCGCAAGGACGTCATCCAGGCGCCGCTGCGCTTCGACGGGCGCGCGAAATAGTCGCCGAAGAACAGGCCGACCGGCTTGTCGTCGCGCCCACGCACCTCCCAGACCCGCACGTCGGGATGCCAGACCGCAACATCGCGGCGCGGCTGGAATGAAAGCCCGAACAGGCGCCCCGCCGTGTAGAAGGCGGCCTCGATCATGCGCTCCAGGCTGAGATACGGCTTGAGCGCGGCCTCATCGAAGTCGCAGCGTCGCTGCCGCAGCCTTTCGGCGTAGTAGCGCCAGTCCCACGGCGCCAGCTTGAAATTGCCGCCGCTCTCCTGGACCAGCGCTTGCAGGTCGTCGCGGTCGGCCAGCGCCTTTTTGCGCGCGCGGGTCCACACCGTGTCGAGCAGGCCGCGCACCGCGTCCGGCGTCTTCGCCATGGCGTCGTCGAGCCGGTAATGAGCGAAATCGGCAAAGCCGAGCAGGCGCGCGCGCTCGGCGCGCAGCCGCACCATCTCGGTGATGATCGCCTTGTTGTCGGTGGCGCCGCCCTGGTCGCCGCGCATGATAAAGGCGCGGAACACTTTCTCGCGCAGGTCGCGGCGGTCGGCGAACTGCAGAAAAGATTCGGCGCTGGAGCGCGACAGCGTGACCGCATAGCCGTCAAGCTCGCGCTCCTTGGCGTCGGCCTTCATGGCCTCGCGCATGAAATCGGGAAGCCCGGCCAGCTCCGCCTCGTCGTGCAGCGACAGCGCAAAGTCCTGCTCGTCGGCCAGCACGTTCTGGCTGAACGCGGTGCCGAGCGCGGCGAGGCGCTCGATGATTGCGGCGAGCCGATTCTTGGCGGCGTCATCGAGGCCGGCACCGGCGCGGCGGAAGCTGATGTGATAGCGCTCGAGCACGCGTTTTTCTTCGGCGGACAGACCGAGCGTGTCGGCGGCGCTCGCCAGCGTGTCGATGCGCCGGAACAGCGCCGCGTTGGTGTGGATGGCATTGAAATGGCGGGCGATCTGCGGCGCGAGTTCGCGCTCGATCTCGAGCAGCGCGTCATTGCTGTGGGCGCCGACCAGGATGTGGAAGACGTTGCCGACGCGGGTCAACGCCCGGCCGCTTTTCTCCATGGCCGCGATGGTGTTGGCGAAGCCCGGCGGCTCGGGATCGGCAGCGATGGCCGCGATCTCGGCCTCATGCTCGGCCAGCGCGCGGGCGTAAGCGGCACGGAAATCGTCGGGCCGGATGCGGTCGAACGGCGGCACGCCGTCGGCCGTGCTCCAGGCGGTCAATAACGGATTTTCGGGTGTCTCGGTGCGGGTCATGTCAGGGGTCTTAGCAAAGGCCTTGGGGCTCGTGATATATGTCACGCAGCCATGAGCCTCCACCCGCGCCTCCACCCGACGGAGGAAGGAGCCAAAATGCCCCGCCACGCCCATTACGTGCCGCACGGCGTCATTCCGGCCGTGATCCTGCCGTTCACCGACGACCTCGCCATCGACGAGAAGGGCTTCCGCAAGCACCTGCAGGACACAGCCGCGGTCCAGGGGCTGACCGCCGTCACCGTGAACGCGCACTCGACCGAGGTCGCCTCCTGCAGCTTCGACGAGCAGCGCCGGGTGCTTGACGTGACGGTGGACGAGATCGGCGGCAAGCTGCCGGTCGTCAACGGCATCTGGGCCGACGGCAGCCTGGAAGCCGCCCGCATCGCGCGGATGGCCGAGCAGGGCGGCGCCTCGGCGCTGCTGGTCTTCCCGCCGGCGCCGTTCACGCTCGGGCAATCTCCCGCCATGGCGGTGGAGCATTTCAAGCGCATCGCCGACGCTTCGAGCCTGCCGCTGATCGTGTTCCAGTATCCGCTCGCCACCGGCCAGGGCTATCCGCGCGAGACGCTCCTGAAGATGTGCGACGAGGTGCCGACCATCCGCGCCATCAAGGACTGGGCCGGCAACGTGTCCCAGCACGAGATGCACGTGCGCGAGCTGCAGGCCCGCAAGCCTGCCGTCAACGTGCTCTCGACCCACAGCGCCTGGCTGTTCAGTTCGCTTGTGCTCGGTTGCAACGGGCTCCTGTCCGGCTCCGGCAGCGTCATTGCCGATCTGCAGTCGGCGCTGTTTCGCGCCGTGCAGAACAACGACCTCGCCGAAGCGCGCCGCCTCAACGACCGCATTTATCCGCTGGCGCGGGTGTTCTACGCCGAGCCCTGGGCCGACATGCACAACCGCATGAAGGAGGCGCTGGTGCTGCTCGGCCGGCTGCCGCGCGCCGTGGTGCGGCCGCCGCTGGTCAAGATCGCCCGTGCCGAGATCGAGCGCATCCGCGCCGCGCTGGTCGAAGCTGGGCTGCTGACGCAGAAAGCCGCACGGGACGCGGCCTGAAGTCACCTCTCCCCGCACGCGGGGAGCGGCCAGCGCCGCTTGCATCTGCCGTCGTTTCAGCCTAACTGCCGGCCCATGAGCGAAGTCCCCGCCCGGCGTCCGCGCCGCATCGTCTGGCAGAATGTGCTGACCGTGGTCAGCGCGGCGATCCTGATCAGTGCCGAGGTGTTCGGTGCCGCGTTTGCCGGCAGCTGGGCGATCGCCAACCTGGTTGGGCTCGGCGCGCTCGGCGCGCGCATTCTCGACATCGTGTTCATGCTCTGCGGCGTCGCCGTCATGGTGCAGTTTCTGCGCGCCGCCAATCGAGTCGAGCCGTTCACCGCCGAGTAGAAGCGCACGCGCTGGCGGCGCAGAGCAAGTTCGGCGTCGTTACCTTTCGTTAAGACCAAAACGCTTGCGAGTTCCCGGGGAATCGCTTATTTGGTGATCGCCCAATTTCGCACGTGCCTGTGGCCGTGTGTCGGTCGGTGGGCATCCGGACAAGAGGCCGGACAGCCGCCTAAGGAAGAGACTCTACTTCCTTGCACCCGCGACCGGCAGCCGGAGGCGAAACCGGCACAGCCCGCTCTCAACGGGCGACGCGGCTTAAAGCAACGACGGAAGGGCTTTTTTGGTTACTGCCGGCGCCAATGCCGGGGACACCGAAAGGGCTTCGTCCTTCTTTGCCAGCAGTGCGGAACGGGATCTCCCTCATCCGGACCAAGGCAGCACAACCGTGACGCCACTCGCTTCCGCATGATGCGGAACCGCGCGCGTCGCAGGAGGTTCACCTCGGCGGCTACGCCGTCGGCCGGATAGGGAGCTGGGTCTCATGACCACGCGCATCCGCGAATTTCTCAAGCAGCGCAACGAAAACGGACCGTGCCTCGTCGTCGATCTCGACGTCGTGCGCGACAATTATCAGGCGTTCGCCAGGGCGCTGCCCGACACCAAAGTGTACTACGCGGTCAAAGCCAATCCGGCGCCGCAAATTCTCGAGCTGCTGGTCGAGTTCGGCTGCTGCTTCGACGTCGCCTCAGTGCCCGAGACCGAAGCCGTACTGGCGGCGGGCGCCACGCCCGACCGCATCTCCTACGGCAACACCATCAAAAAAGAATCCGAGATCGCCGCCGCCGCCAAGCTTGGCGTGACGCTGTTCGCCATCGACTGCGAGGCCGAGGTCGAGAAGATCGCCCGCGCCGCGCCCGGCAGCCGCGTGATCTGCCGCATCCATTGCGACGGCTCCGGCTCGGAATGGCCGCTGTCGCGCAAGTTCGGCTGCGAGCCGGCCTACGCGGCGGACGTTCTGGAGCTGGCGCACAAGCGCGGGCTGACGCCATACGGCATCTCGTTCCACGTCGGCTCGCAGCAGCACAACGTCGAAGCCTGGGACCGCGCGCTGGCATCGGCGGCCGCGGTGTTCCGTGCCTGCGCCGAGCGTGGCATCACGCTGTCCATGGTCAATCTCGGCGGCGGCTTTCCGGCGCGCTACGTGCGCAAGACGCCGAAGCTCGAGTCCTACGGCAAGGCGATCTTCCGCGCGCTGCGCAAGCATTTCGGCAATGCGCTGCCGGAGACCATCATCGAGCCGGGCCGCGGTCTGGTCGGCAATGCCGGCGTCATCGAGGCCGAGGTGGTGCTGATCGCCAAGCGCTCGCCCGAGGACGAGGTGCGCTGGGTCTATCTCGACATCGGCAAATTCCACGGCCTCGCCGAGACCATCGACGAGTCGATCCGCTATCCGATCCGCACTCCGCGCGACCGCGACGAGACGGCGCCGTGCATCATCGCCGGGCCGACCTGCGATTCGGTGGACGTGCTCTATCAAAAGACGCCGTACCCGCTGCCGGTGTCGCTTGCCATCGGCGACAAGGTCCTGATCGAGGCGGCCGGCGCCTACACGGCGACCTACTCGTCGGTCGGCTTCAACGGCTTTCCGCCGCTTCGGCAGTATGTGATTTGAGGTCGGCGTCGGCCGCGGGCTCCGCGGCCGGCGGCGCGATCTCTTCGAGCTTGCGGGCGAGCACCTGCAGGTCGAAGAACACCGCCGTGCAGCCGGCATCCTGCAGGTCGAAGCGCGAGAAGTGGCCGCTCTGCAGGCCGATCGGCGTCAGGCCGGCGGCGCGAGCGGCTTCCGCATCGTAGGGGGTATCGCCCACCACGGCGATCTGCGCCGGCGGCACCCGCAGCTTCTTCGCCGCGAGAGCGACGATGTCGGGCGCGGGCTTCTCCCGCCTCACGTCGTCGCCGCAGCACACCACGTCGAGCAAATCGTCGACCTTCATGAGCGCGCGATAATGCGCCAAGTCATCCTTGTCGCAGGTCGTCGCCAGCGCGATCTTGGCCTCCGTGCGCTTGACGGCATCGAACAGCCGCCGCAAGCCGTGCAACGCGCGGACGTGCGGTAAATGATGGACACGGTAGCGCTCGGCCTGCAGCTGGGCGATGTAATCGACGAGCTTGCTGTCGTGTTTCTTCAGGACATGGCGCAGCATGCGCTTGCCGTCCATGCCCGAATACGGATGCAGGTCGGCGATTGTGGTCGTGACGCCGATTTCGGCCAGCGTTTCGGTCCAGCATTGCAGCGTCTGCAGCACGCTGTCGATCAGCGTGCCCTCGACGTCGAACACGAAGGCGCGCGGGACAAACGGCAGATCGTCGGCCGGCCGGGTGCGGCCGATCAGCCAGGTCGGTGGCCGCGACGGCGCGGCAATCGCGGCGTCCGGATGCGCACGGTCGTGGCGCAGCAGGCGCCGGCGGCGGACCCGCCGGTCATTGTCTGGTGTCAGGTTGCGCGAAGGCGCGTGGTGATGAGCGCGGAGCGTTTTCAAAGGACCAATCCGATTAATTGGACGGCTATACGGCACGCAGTACGCATGCATAAAACCGGTCAGCCGCATAACGCCGCAACCAGGGCAAAGTTCCAGGAGCGTGCGCCGCAGCCTGCCGTCGCAGCGGAAACCTTTCCTGTCAGCCGCCGTTGTCGCGCGTACGGGAAAGGTATCGATGTCCCAGCAAACAGTGATCGGCCCCGTGCTTTCGGCGCATGGCAGCGCACGCCTGCCGTCGGTCGAGGTCGAGAGCTATAACCTCGCGATTAAGGATGGAAACGGCTTCGTCGGCGACCGCGCCAGCAAGGGCGCGCTCCGCGATTTCATCGAGGAATGGCGCAAGCCGCTGCGCCAGATCGGGCGGGATCCGTTTGCCGGCAAGGACAAGGAAGCGGTCTCCAAGAAACAGCTCGACGAACTTCTGGCCGCCGGCGAACGCGAGGCCGCGGGCGTTGTGCAGGGCGCGATCGAGGATTTTGCCCACGAGCTGGCGGCGGTGACGCAGCGATTCCTCAAGCTCAAAGGATGGAAGGAGGCGGAACGCCTTGTCATTGGCGGCGGCCTTACCGGCAGCCGCGTCGGCGAGCTGGCGATCGGCCGCGCTTCGGTGCTGCTGAAGGCGGACAAAATCAAGATCGATGTCACGACCGTCCGCAACGACCCGGATGAAGCCGGCCTGATCGGGGCTGGGCATCTGGCGCCGGCCTGGATGTTCCATGGCCACGACGCCATCCTCGCCGTCGATATCGGCGGCACCAACATGCGCGCCGGCGTGGTCGAGCTCAATCTCAAGCGCGACGCCGATCTCAGCAAAGCCAAAGTCTGGAAATTCGAGCTGTGGCGCCATGGCGACGAAAAGCTCAACCGCGAAGATGCCGTGCAGGGCTTGATCGAGATGCTCGAACGCCTGATCAAGCGCGCCGACAAGGAGGGGCTGCGGCTCGCGCCGTTCATCGGCATCGGCTGTCCCGGCAGCATCGAGCCCGACGGCACCATCGCGCGCGGCGCGCAGAACCTGCCCGGCAATTGGGAGAGCAGCCGCTTCAATCTCCCGCAATTGCTCGGCGAAGCCATTCCGAAAATCGGCGATTTCGACACCATGATCCTGATGCACAACGACGCCGTGGTGCAGGGCCTGAGCGAGCTGCCGCGGATGCAGGACGTCGAATGCTGGGCCGTGTTCACCATCGGCACCGGGCTGGGCAACGCGCTGTTTCGGAATCGGAGCGCGGAGAGAGATTAAAAAGAATAAATCGACTCGGTGCCGTCGATCGCAATGGCCAGCCTTGCTTCCGAACAAATAAGCCTGTCAAGGATAAACCGCTTCGCGGCGCGCCGTAGGCGCGTCCTTGACAGGCTTATTTGTTCGGAAGTTTTTGCAGCCATTGCGATCGACAGCTTTCTCTGATCGCGGCGCCCTTACGTCGACAGAATTCGTTGAAACTATTTCGGCTGAACGTTCGGATTGCCGCCGGGGCTGCCGGGCGGCGGAATGGCCGGCTTGTCGTTGGTCGGCGGCGTCGGCGCTTTGATGGCAGGATCAGGATTGGGGTTCTGCGGACAAAGGACGCCGCCGCTCTGGGCGAGCTTGTCGCTCAAGTTCTCGGAATTGCCCGGCTGCGAGCAGCCGCGATTGCCGCCCGGAACCGCGGGCTGAGCGGATGCCGCCGCCGTCATCGTCAGGATCAACGCGGCCGCGGCTGCGCTTCGTATGACTTGACACATAGGGAAGAAACGGCCGCCTACCGGCAGCGGTTCCCAGGTTTCGGGACTGTGAACCGCAGTCGACCGATTACGTGAGATCAACGATGCCGGCGGCACCATCTTCAGTGCCCCATGCAAGGAACAGCCCGTCCGTGCTCCAGGCCAGCGCCGTCACCGGCGCGTCGCTCGGCTTTTTGGCCATGACCTCGGCGCCATCTTCGATCCGCGTCATCAGCACCGTGCCGTCGCCATAGCCGGCCACCACGATGTCCAGTTTGGGATGGCAGGCGACCACCTCGACGCGTGGCCCGGCGGGCGAAAGGAGCCGCGGCTGCTTGCCCATCGGTCCTTCCTTGGTGTGGAACGGCCAGAGAATGATCTGCGACGCGCCGGAGGTGGCAAGCCAGCGCCCGCCCGCGCTCCAATGGAGCGACATGACGCGGGCCGCATAGCCCGACATGCGCATGTGCTGGCGATCGACGACGCGCCAGCCATGCAGCATCGGCTCCTGCATGGTGGTGACCAGAAAGCGGCCGTCCGGGCTGACGGTGGCGCCGAGATGCGAGCCTTTCCATTCCAGCCGCTCGGGCGCGGCCTGCGCCGCGTTGGGAAACCACAAGGTCGCGCCGTTGTAATGGGCGATAGCGAGGCGAAGGCCTTTGGGAAAGAACGCCAGCCCGCCGACGGTCGACGGCGCCTCGTATTGCCGCAATTCCTTGGCCTGCACGAACGCGGTCTTGCCAGCCGACCACGCCACGGCGCCGTCGGGCCCGAGCGCGATGTGATCGATCCAGCGCTGCTTCGGATCGGTCGCCAAGACGCGGCTCGATCCGATGTCGGTGGTGACGACTTTGCCGTCATCGCCGCCGCTGACCACACGCGTGCCGTCGCAGGCCGACGCCAGGATGGCGCCGTCATGGATCGCCACGCGCCGCAGCTCGCCGTCCGGTTCGGCAAACAGCAGCGCCTCCTCGCCGAGCACGAATACCGCGGTGCGCCCCAGAAAATGCGCGCCGACCACCGTGCCGCCCGCCGCGATCGCGCGCGTGCGTTCGACGACCGAGACGGTATCGCTCCGCGCCTCGCTCATATCAGGCGATGCAGCTCTCAAAACCTTCGGTGATCGTCTTGCCCGGCAAGTTGCGGCCGATGAAGACGACGCGGCTGTCGCGCTTCTCGTCCTCGTTCCAGGGCCGCTGGTGATCGCCGTCCAGAATCATATGCACGCCTTGAAAGACGAAACGCTGGTCGTCGCCCTTGAGCGAGAGAATGCCCTTGCAGCGCAGAATGTTCGGCCCTTCCTTCTGCACCAGCTCCTGGATCCACGGAAAGAACTTGTCGGGATCGAGCGGCTTGTCGGTTTTGAGTGCAATCGATTGCATGTCCTCGTCGTGATAATGCTTCAGGCCGCCGTGATGATGGGCATCATCGTGATCGTGGTCATGCTCATGATGATGATCGTGATCGTGGCCATGGTGGTGATGATGGTCGTGATCTCGGCCGTCGCCGTCCAAAAAAGCCGGCTCGATTTCGAGGATGCGGTCGAGATCGAAGGCGTTGCGGTCCAACACTTCGTTGAGCGCGATCTGGGCGCGCTGCGTCTTGTGCAGCCGGGCGTACGGATTGATGCCGCGAATGCGGGCCTCGACGTCGCTCAGTTCTTCGGACGAGACCAGGTCCGTCTTGTTGAGCAGGATCACATCGGCAAACGCGATCTGGTTCTTGGCCTCGGGCGCGTCCTTGAGCCGGTCGTTGAGCCACTTGGCGTCGGCGACGGTAACCACGGCGTCGAGCTTGGTGCGCCGGCCGACGTTCTCGTCCATGAAAAAGGTCTGCGCCACCGGCGCCGGATCGGCCAGTCCCGTGGTCTCGACGATGATGGCGTCGAACTTGCCCTTGCGGCGCATCAGGCCGTCGAGGATGCGCACCAGGTCGCCGCGCACGGTGCAGCAGATGCAGCCGTTGTTCATCTCGAACACTTCCTCGTCGGCGCCGACCACCAGATCGTTGTCGATGCCGATTTCGCCGAATTCGTTGACGATCACGGCGTATTTCTTGCCGTGCGGCTCCGACAGGATGCGGTTGAGCAATGTGGTCTTGCCGGCGCCGAGATAGCCCGTCAGCACCGTGACCGGAATTTTGTCAGTCATTGGGACCCTCCGTTCGCCTTCTATATAGACATCCGCCCCGCCTTGCATCCGCCGTGCGGCTGCTCCGGGACGCGACGATTGGCCGGGCGGCCGCGGCTTGATCGAGGGGGCGTTTGGGCTATCGTTTCGGCCGACACCGGCGCCGCAGGAGGACACGATGCGTGACGAAACGCTGATGATCGCCAGCATGGTCGTCGCCTTGGGAGCGGCAGCGGGCCTTACCGGCGCTGCCGCGCAGACTTATCCGAGCCGCGTCGTGCAGATCATCGTGCCCACCTCGGCCGGCTCCAGCGCCGACATTCTGGGGCGCGTGCTGGCTGACGGTTTCTCGTCGCGGCTCGGCAAGCCGTTCATCGTGGTCGACAAACCGGGCGCCAACGGCGTGCTCGGCACCGCCGACGTGGCGCGCGCCAATCCCGACGGCTACATGCTGGTGCACGGCGCCACCTATTCGATCACTGTGCAGCCGCTGATCGACAAGCAGGCCGGCTATACGCTCAAGTCCTTCACGCCGATCTGCCAGACGTTCAAGAACGATCAGGTCGCGGTGGTGCCGCCGAACTCGCCGCTGAAGACGGTCCGCGACATTATCGATGCGGCCAAGCGCAAGCCGGGCGCGCTCAACGTCGCCATTCCGGGCATTGCCACCATCCCGCACCTCGCCATGATCGCGCTCGCTGATCAGGCCAAGGCCGAGTTCAACGACGTGCCCTACAAGGGCCCGGCCGAGGAGATGCAGGCGGTGCGCTCCAATCAGATCGATTTCGCCGTCGTGCCGCTGACCGCAGCCGCCGGCAGCGGCTTACCGATGCCGGGAATTTTCGCCGAGGAACGCAATCCGGCGCTGCCCGACGTGCCGACCTTCAAGGAGCAGGGTTATGACATCGCGCCGCTCAGCTACGGCGGCCTCCTTGGGCCGGCCGGCATGCCGGCTGACGTCACCGCCAAGCTCGAGGCGGCGTGCGTCGCCATCATGAAAAGCGATGCCGCCGAGCGGGTGGCGAAACACACCATGCAGCCCGCCGGCTATTTCGCCGACCGCGCCGGCTTCGCCAAAAACCTCGCGACCGATACGGCCGAGAAGAACCGTCTGGTGCCGCTGCTGCACGTGCAGTGAGCGGCGGGGCGGCTGCGCCGGCCGCTCAGTATGCGTGGTCAGGCCGCGCCTTGCCGATGTAATGTTATAATATTACATTTTGCCGGTCCGCTCGGGGCCGTTTCTCGGCCGGGGTGGCACGCAACAGGCCGGCCGCGAATGAAGCTGTTCAACACAATAATCGGAGCCGCCGCGGTGCTCACCGTGACGCTTGCGGCGTCGGCACCTGCAGCGGCGGCTGAGCAAAAGATCGTCGTCGTAGCGGCCGAAAATTTTTACGGCGACGTGGCGCGGCAGATCGGCGGCGACCGTGTCACCGTCACGTCGGTCCTGAACAATCCCGACCAAGACCCGCATCTGTTCGAGACCACGCCCAGTCTTGTCCGCCGGATCGCCGCCGCCAATCTCGTGATCTACAACGGCGCCGCCTACGACCCATGGATGGACAAGCTGTTGAACGTCGCCGCCGCGCCGGGCCGCGCGGTGATCGTGGCGGCCGATCTCGTGCACAAGCACGCCGGCGACGATCCGCATCTCTGGTACGATCCGCCCACCATGCCGGCGGTCGCCACCGCGCTCGCGGCGACGCTGAGCACGATCGATCCTCCTCATAAGAGCGATTACGCGGCGCGGCTGAAAACGTTTCTGGCTTCGCTGGCGCCGCTCAATGAAAAAATTGCCGCCATCGCCGACAAATACGCCGGTACACCGGTCACGGCGACCGAGCCGGTGTTCGGCTCCATGGCGGCGGCGCTGCGGCTCACCATGCGTAATCCGTCATTCCAACTCGCGGTGATGAACAACACCGAGCCGAGCGCCCGCGATCTTGCGCGCTTCGAAGCGGACCTGAAGACGCATAACGTGCGGGTGATGTTCTACAACACGCAGGCGGCGGATCGGCTGGTGCGGCGCCTCGTCGATATGGCGCATGCCGCCAACGTTCCGGTGGTCGGCGTGACCGAGACCTGCCCGCCGGGCCTGACCTATCAGGCCTGGATGCTGCGCGAACTCGATGCCACCGAAAAGGCGCTGGCCGGGCCGGCGTCATGAGTATCGTCGAACTGGACCACGTGACGCTCAGCGTCGGCGGCCGCGCGGTGCTGCGCGATGTGACCTGCGCCATTGCGCCCGGCGAGTTCATCGGCCTGCTCGGTCCGAACGGCGCCGGTAAGACCACTTTGTTGCGCGCCATCTTGGGCCTGATCCGGCCGGATGCCGGGCGCATGACCGTGCTCGGCCGTACCCCGCAGCGCGGCGACGCCGCGATCGGCTACCTGCCGCAGGTGCGCACGCTGCTGCCGGATTTGCGCGTGCGCGGCCTGGATTTCATCGCGAGTTCGCTGCACGGCGAGCGCTGGGGCCTGCCGCTGCGCTCGCCCGCGGCGCGCAAAGCCATCGCGGACACGCTGGCGGAAATCGGCGCGCGCGAGCTTGCCGAACGGCCGCTGGCCGAGATGTCCGGCGGCGAGCGGCAACGCCTGCTGCTCGCCCAGGCGCTGCTCGGTGAGCCGAAGCTGCTGCTGCTCGACGAGCCGCTGATCAGCCTCGACCAGCGGCACCAGGAATCGGTCGTCGAATTGGTGCGCCGCTTTGCCAGGGAGCGCGGCATCACGGTTTTGTTCTCCGCGCACGAGCTCAACCAGCTGATCGGCGCACTGGATCGCGTGCTGTATCTCGGCAACGGCCAGGCCGCGCTCGGCACGGTCGCGGAGGTGATGACCGCGCCGGTGCTGTCGCGGCTTTACGACACCAACATCGAGGTGGTGCAGGCCCACGGCAACATCTTCGTCCTCTCGCGCGGCCATAACGTCGAGCACTCCGATCACCTGCACGATCACGATCACGCTCATGGTGGCGGCGCCCACGACCACGATCATCAGCATGGTCACCGCCATGCTTGAATACGATTTCATGCGCAATGCGTTTGCGGCCGCCGGCGTGGCGGCCGTCGTCTCCGGGTTGGTCGGCTATTTTTTGGTGCTGCGCGGCCAGACTTTCGCCGGCCACGCGCTCGGCCATATCGGCTTTGCCGGTGCGACCGGCGCGGTGTTGATCGGCATCGCCTCGGTCTGGGGCCTGGTCGGTTTCACCGTCGCGGCCGGCATCGCCATCGGGCTTCTTGGCGAGCGCATCAGCGGGCGCGACGTCGCCATCGGCGTGGTGCTGGCGCTGGCGCTCGGCTTCGGCTTGCTGTTCCTGCACTACTACACGGCGTTCGCCGCGCAGGCGACGGCGCTGTTGTTCGGCAACGTGCTGGCGGTCGACCGTTCGACCATCGTGACCTTGCTCGCCCTCGGTGTCGTGACGCTCGGCGCGCTCGCGGCGATCATGCGGCCGCTGATTTTTGCGACCTTGCAGCCGGAGCTCGCCGAAGCCAAAGGCGTGCCGGTGCGCTTTGTCGCCACTGCCTTCATGGCGATCGTCGCGCTCGCGGTGTCCGAAAGCGTGCAGATCGTCGGCGTGCTCCTGGTGTTTGCGCTGATGGTCGGTCCGCCCGCCACGGCGCAGCGCCTGGTCGGCGGCTTGTGGGCCGGCATGCTGCTATCGGCCGTGCTGGCTCTGGCCGAAGCGTGGCTCGGTATCGCCATGGCGTACGCGACCGACTGGCCGGTCAGCTTCTGCATCGCGCTCTTGAGCGCGCTGGGCTATTTTGTCAGCCGCATAAGCTGGCCGGCGCTCCGGGCCGCGCCACAAGGATGAAGCCAAGGACAAAACGATGAGCGAGCCAACGGCACGCGCGATCTGCGTCGGCGAAGTGTTGATCGAGCTGCGCCGCGGCGGCGACGGCCGCTTCGCGCTGTCCTGCGGCGGCGACACCTTCAACACCGCGGTCTATCTGGCGCGCGCCGGCCTCGATGTCGGCTTCGCCACGGCGATCGGCGACGATCCGTACTCGGACAGCGTGCTGGCGCTCGCCGCAGCGGAAGGCCTCGCCACCAATCTCGTGCTGCGCGTGCCCGGCCGGCTGCCGGGACTTTGCCTGATGGAGAGCGGCGGCCGGAACGGCGAGCGCAACGTGCGCTATTGGCGCGACGGCGCGCCGGTGCACGATTTATTCGAGCTGCCCGACTGGATGCGCGTCGCCGAAGCGTTGGTGGCGGCGAAGCTGATCTATTTCTCCGGTATCACGCTGTCGCTCCTCTCCACCAACGGCCTCGGCCGCTTTCTCGCCGTGCTCGAAGTGGCGCGGCGCGGCGGCACCAAGGTGGCGTTCGACGGCAATTTCCGGCCGCGCGGCTGGCACGGCGACCTGCCGCGCACCCGCACCGTGTTCATCGAGACCCTCAAGCGCGTCGACATTGCGCTGCCGACGTTCGACGACGAGGCGGTGCTGTGGGGCGATCCGAGCCCGGAGGCGACGGTCGACCGGCTGCAGGCGTTCGGTATCGGCGAGATCGTGGTGAAGAACGGACCGAACAGCGCGCTGGTCGCGACCGCCGGCGCGCAGGAATTCGTCCCGGTGCCCGAAGTTTTCGTGCCGGTCGACACCACCGCGGCCGGCGACGGTTTCAATGCGGGCTATCTGGCGGCGCGGCTGTCCGGCAGCGCACCGCTGCAGGCCGCGGGCGCCGCGCATCGTCTCGCCGGCCACGTCATCCGCCATCCCGGCGCGCTCGTGCCGCGCGCCGGCGCGGCGATGCATTGAACAGGGCCGCTTCCATGCGGCGGCTGCGGCCAGATTTGCGGCGCCTGAGCGATAGCAGCGCTGCATGAGTAGCTGGCTTTAGGAGCGAAGTTACGTTTGGGCAGCGCAAGCTGCCTTTATTTTTTGGCGGAAGCGCGTTCTTTGATCGGAGAAATCATGAGGACACTTCCTGTTGCGGGCGTTGCTGCTTCTTTACGTCGCCCCTTGCTTCTGGCCGCCGCTATCTTGCTGACGACCGATTACTCACGCGCGCAAGCATCGCCGGAACCGACCGCAACGCAATGCCAGCTCATAAGGCTCGCAGTCGCTCAATTTGGCTACGCCGCCGCCAGGCGGCACGCCTTGGAAACCTACGGTGCTGAGGCCGTAAAGACCGGCGACAAATGTTTCACCAAACAGGAGCGCGTGGGGCGATAGGCTTGGTGGCGTGCGCGTTTCGAACGCACCCATTGCAAGGAATTGCGAATGAGCGCCGGCTCATGCCCGGCGCTGCGGTGATACACGAAAGTATATTGTCCCGGGCCAACCACATATTCCGCAAATGCACTGGCGTAATGGACATTACGTCACGCCGATCATTTCATGAATGCGACTGAGGGATGCCGTCCGCAAGGCGGGAATAGATAAATCAATCATGATGGAGTTCGACACATGCCAACGATCTTGAGAACTCTGAAGGCCCGTAACGTAATGCCCGCTTTGCTTGCGACGGCAGCCGTGGCCGTCGCGACATTCGTAGTCTCCACGCCTGCTGACGCGCGGGCCGGTGTCGGACGTCCGGGTGTCGGCGTCGGCCGTGTCGGTTCAGGTCTCGGTGTTCGGCCCGGTGTCGGTGTTGGCCGTGCGGGTGTCGGCGTCGCAGGCTGGCGCGGTGGCTTGGGTTACGGCTACGGCCGTGGTTATGGCTATCGTGGTTTGGGCTATGGCGCCGCGGCTTTGACAGGGGCCGCCTTGTACGGTGCCGCAAATTATGGCTACGGCTACCAAGGGCCCTACGGTTACGGCACGACCGGCCTCTACAGCTACGCGCCGGGCTCATACGGCGGCGGTTACCAGTCACCTATTGTCTACGGGGAGCCACCGGGGCTGTATCCTGAATATGTCGGATACGGGCAGTACAATCGTCAGTAAAGAATCTCGCCTGAAGAACAACAGCACCGGCGGGTATTTTTCATCCCGCCGGTTTTGCTTTTCGATTATTTGGTCCGCGGGCGCTCGCAATCGCAGGGTCTCCGATCCACGGCTTAAAGTGTCGCCGTCTCGACCCAATTCGGATTTGCGCCGGCGCCGATCCGCCACCGGCGGGTGAGGGCTCCGCTGTCCTGATCGATGCCGTAGACGCCGATCGTATGCTCAGTCTGCCCGGCGCAGATCAGGAAGCGGCCGCTCGGGTCGATGGCAAAGCCGCGCGGCGAGCCTTCCACGGCAAACCGGCCGATCGGCGACAGGAGGCCGGACCGAGCATCGATGCGAAAGCCCGCAATGGCATCGGTGCTGCGCACGCTGGCGTAGATGAAATTTGCATCGGGCGTGATGTGCACGTCGGCGGCGCGGGCGTTGCCGCGAAAATCGGCCTGCAGCAGAGTTTCGTATTGCAGTTCGCGCAACGCGCCCGTGCCGGGCTCGACGGCGAAAGCCGCAAGCGTCCCGCTCGTCTCGTTGACGCAGTAGAGCACGTCGCGCGACGGATGCATGACGAGGTGCCGTGGCCCCGATCCGGGGCGGCACGGCACGCTGGGCGTATCAGCCGGCACCAGTTCTGCGCGCCCGGCATCGAGCTGGAAGATGAGAATGGCATTGCCTTCGAGGGTGGTGGCGTAGACGACATCGTCCGAACGTCCGGAAACAATGCAATGCGCCTTGGGCGGCGTCGTAACGACTTGCGATGGCGGTGCCTGCACCGTTGCGTCGGGGCCGATCCTGTTGACCGAGAGCTTGCCCGCCACATAGGACGCGCCCATCAGCACGCGACCGCCGCCGCCCACCGCGATGTAGGCCATCGGCGCAGGCAGCGGCGCCGTGCCAAGGCACATCAGCGTCCCGCTCGCCCGATCGATCGAGAACGCCGACACCGGAAATGGCGGCGTGCGCAACGCGGTATACAGCGTCCGCCGGCCGGGACCGAACGCCAAAGGCATGTTGCTCGGCGAAGGTTCGCCGGTCCCGGGCACCGGCACGATCTGCAGCGGCTCGAGGGCGCCGTTTTCCGCATTCTGCCGGAAGCAATGGATTTCCTTGCTCTCGGCGCAGGACACATAAACGATGGTTGACGATGGGCTCATGGGATATTTGCTCCGGCCTGACGGTCGCTAGCGGTTGATCCCAAGTTGCGCGACGAGTTTCGACCAGTGCGGCACCTCCGCGGCCATGCGTCTCGCCAACGGTTCTGATCCGCCGAGCCGCGGCAACGCGGCGCCGGCGTGCAAATGCATCGAGATACGCGGCGCCGAGGACGGTCGGCGTGCTCAGATCGCGCGCGACCCTAGAGCCAGTTGACGGGGCCGAGGAAGTCCCGCTTTCCGATCGGCACGCCGCGATGGCGCAGGATGTCGTATGCCGTCGTTACGAAGAAGTAGAAATTGGGCAAGGCAAACTGCTGGAGATAGTCGGTCCCTTTCATTTTTCGGTCGTTGCCGCCGCCCTTCCAGGCGATGACTTTGTCTTCTGCGCCGTCGACCTGTTCGCGTTTGAGCGACTTCACAAAGCCGAGCGCGGTTTCGACACGGGTCTTGGCGGCGGCGAAGCTGGTGTCGTCTTCAGCCGGCAGGGCAGGGGGCGTGACGCCGGCGAGGCGGCCACCGGTATTCATGGCGAAATCGGCCGACT
>Ga0070741_10004021_pt1 | contig 35062 bp, 37 predicted proteins | sample Coa_R1_4_FD_66440 | JGI IMG/M metagenome (GOLD analysis project Ga0070741, IMG submission 66440) | Surface soil microbial communities from Centralia Pennsylvania, which are recovering from an underground coalmine fire - Coalmine... | ecosystem: Environmental > Terrestrial > Soil > Unclassified ... | reverse complement strand
AGCTCCGACGACGCCCGTCCGATCCTCACCGGTGTGCTCCTCGCCGCGGAGGCGGGCGGGCTGCGCCTCGTGGCCACGGACTCGTACCGGCTCGCGGTGCGCGACCTGCCGGGCGCCGCCGTGCTCGCCGAGGGGCAGCACGTCCTCGTGCCGAGCCGCGCCCTGTCGGAACTGCACCGCGTCCTGCCCGGTGCGGATGCCGTCGAGCTGCGCCTCGGCGAACGTGACGCGTCGTTCGCGGTCGGCAGCATCCGGCTCACGACGCGGCTGATCGAGGGCGAGTTCCCCAACTACCGCGGCCTGATCCCGTCGAGTTACCCGAACCGGTTGACCGTCGGGCGCGAGGCGCTGCTCGAAGCGGTGCGGCGCGTCAAACTCATGGCGCGTGAAGCGACGCCGGTGCGCATGGTGATGCGCACTGACGGGCTCGAGCTGGTGGCGATCACCCAAGACGTGGGCCAGGCGCACGAGGAGCTCGACGCGAAGTACGAGGGCACCGAGCTCACCGTGGCGTTCAACCCCGAGTACCTCCTCGACGGCATCGACGTGACACCGGGCGACGAGGTCGTCGTCTCCACGCTCGACGCCTTGAAGCCCGCCGTCATCCGCTCCACGGAGGGCGACGACTTCCTGTACCTGCTCATGCCCGTCCGCGTGTCGTGAGTTGCTCGTCAAGCGACTCTGGCTGACCGATTTCCGGTCGTACCCCTCGGCCGACGTCGAGTTGGCGCCGGGGCTCACCGTGGTGCTCGGCGCCAACGGTGAGGGCAAGACGAACCTCCTCGAGGCGCTCGCGTACCTCGCCACGTTGTCGTCGTTCCGGGGTGCGCCGCCCGACGCCCTCATCCGCGACGGTGCTGCGGCCGCCGTCGTGCGGGCCGAGGGCGAGCGCGAAGGACGCGAGCTCCTGCTCGAGGCCGAGATCGTGAGCGGTGGCCGCAATCGCGTGCAGGTCAACCGGCAACGGCTGCACCGCGCCCGTGACCTCCTCGGCGCGTTGCGCGTGAGCGTGTTCGCCCCGGACGACCTCGCGCTCGTGAAGGGCGGTCCCGGTGAACGACGCCGCTTCCTCGACGACACGTTGGTGGCGCTGCACCCGCGCTACGACCAGCTCCGCGCCGACGTCGAGCGCATCCTGAAGCAGCGCAACGCCCTGTTGAAGCAGGCCGCGGGGGGCACCCGCTTCGACGAGTCGGCGGCGTTCACGCTCGACGTGTGGGACGCCAAGCTCGTCGAGAGCGGCGAGGCACTGGCCACCGCCCGGCGCGAGCTCGTCGACCGCCTACGAGGCCCGGTGGCGGCCGCCTACGAGGCCCTCGCCGAGGCCAAGGCCTCGTCGATCGGCGCCACGTACGACGCGTCGTGGGCGGCGGACGGCCTCGCGCCCGCGCTCGCCGCCGCCCGTCGCGACGACCTCCGCCGCGGTGTCACCACCGTCGGGCCCCACCGCGACGACGTCGTCCTCACCATCGGCGGCTTGCCGGCCCGGACACACGCGTCGCAGGGCGAGCAACGTTCGCTCGCGCTGGCGTTGCGCCTCGCTGCGCATCACGTCGTCACCGACACCACCGGCTCGTCGCCGGTCCTGCTCCTCGACGACGTGTTCTCCGAGCTCGATCCGCATCGCAGCGACTCGCTCCTGCACCACCTCCCGCCGGGACAGACGGTCCTCACGTCGGCCGCGGGCCTGCCATCTGGTGCCGATCCCGACCTCGTCCTGCGCATCGAGCGTGGCGAGCTCTCGAGGGCATGAACGACGACGAGCCACGGCCGGTGCGGGCGGCGCTCGACGACGTCCTGCGCGGCCTCGGCAACCCCGGCGTCGCCGCCGTGCGCACGGTGTTCTCGGACTGGACGGCCCTCGTCGGTGAGGAGACGGCGGCCCACGCGAAGCCCGTGTCGCTCGACGGCGGGTGCCTCCTCGTCGTCGTCGACGAGCCGGCCTGGGCGACGCGGTTCCGCTACGAACAGGCGCCGCTCCTGGGGCGATTCGCGGCCGAATTGGGCGAGGGCGTGGTGACCCGGATCGAGGTGCGCGTCCGGCGCTGAAACCGCCTCGGGATGGCTCTCGACGTCACACCCCGCTGGTAGACTTGCACCCATCGTGAACCCGTCGATCGGCCGACAAAACCCCAGGTCAGGCCGTACGGGAGCACCTCGGAAGCCCACCCTTCGAAAGGCGCGTTTTGGCGAAGGCGAGTAGCACCTACGGGGCCGGGGACATGCAGGTCCTCGAAGGCCTCGAGCCGGTCCGCAAGCGGCCCGGCATGTACATCGGCAGCACCGGTCCGACCGGGCTGCACCACTGTGTGTGGGAAGTCGTCGACAACTCCGTCGACGAGGCCATGGCGGGCTTCGCGACCCGCATCGACGTCACGCTCCTCGCCGACGGCGGGTGCAAGGTCGTCGACAACGGTCGCGGCATCCCCGTCGACATCAACAAGCAGTACAAGCTGTCCGGCGTCGAGATCGCCCTCACCAAGCTGCACGGCGGGGGGAAGTTCGGTGGTGAGGGCTACAAGGTGTCCGGCGGGCTGCACGGCGTCGGCGTCTCGGTCGTGAACGCGCTGTCGCGCCGTCTCGTGGTCGAGGTCGACCGCGACGGCAAGCGCCATCGCATGGAGTTCGAGAACGGTGGCGTGCCGAAGGGCAAGCTCAAGGTCGTCGGCGACGCGCCCCGCGGCCGTACGGGCACCACCGTGACGTTCTGGCCCGACGGTTCGATCTTCGAGACGGTGGAGTTCTCCGCGCGCACGATCCTCGAGCGCCTCCAGATGATGGCGTTCCTCAACAAGGGCCTCGAGATCCGCTTCGCCGACGAGCGCCCGGATCACGAGCAGCAGAAGGTCGAGTTCCGCTACGCGGGCGGCATCGTCGACTTCGTCAAGCACGTCAACAAGACGAAGGAAGCGTTGTTCAACAAGGTCGGCTACTACGACGGCGCGGAGGACGGCCAAGAGGTCGAGATCGCGTTCCAGTGGAACACCGGTTACAACTCCGACGGCATCCATTCGTTCGCCAACGGCATCAACACCGTCGAAGGCGGCATGCACGAAGAGGGCTTCAAGACGGCGTTGACGTCCGTGGTCAACAAGTACGCGCGGGCGAAGAACCTCTTGAAGGAGAAGGACGACAACCTCGTCGGCGAGGACATCCGCGAAGGCCTCACGGCCATCCTCTCCGTGCGGCTGCGCGACCCGCAGTTCGAAGGTCAGACGAAGGCGAAGCTCGGCAACACGGCGATGCGTTCGCTGGTCACGCGAGTCACGAACGAGAAGCTCGGCGACTGGCTCGAGGAGAACCCGACCGAGGCCAACAAGATCACGAAGAAGGCGATCGCTGCTTCGCAGGCGCGCCTCGCCGCCAAGAAGGCGCGTGACGTCATCCGCAGCAAGACGCTCCTCGACGGCGCCGGCATGCCCGACAAGCTCAAGGACTGCACGTCGAAGTCGCGCGAGGAGCGTGAGCTCTTCATCGTCGAGGGCGACTCGGCCGGCGGTCCCGCCGTGATGGGCCGCAACCCCGCCACGCAGGCGGTGCTGCCGATCCGCGGCAAGATCCTCAACGTCGAACGCGCCCGTCTCGACAAGATGCTGAAGAACCTCGAGATCCAGGCGCTCATCTCCGCCATCGGCGGCGGCGTGGGCGAGGAGTTCGACCTCGAGAAGCGCCGCTACGACAAGGTCATCGCGATGTGCGACGCCGACGTCGACGGCCAGCACATCCGCACGCTGCTGCTCACGTTCTTCTTCCGCCAGATGCGGCCGCTCGTGGAGCAGGGACACGTCTACATCGCGCAGCCGCCGCTGTACTCCACCGAGGTGGGCAAGGAGAAGCTGTACCTGAAGGACGACGTGGCGAAGGCGGCGTTCCTCGCGGAGCACCCGAACCACAAGAAGGACTTCCAGCGCCTGAAGGGCCTCGGCGAGATGGACTGGGAGGAGCTCCAGGAGACGACGATGGATCCGCAGAAGCGCACGCTGCTGCAGGTCACGGTCGAGCAGGCGGCACTCGCCGACGAGGTCATGTCGATCCTGATGGGCGACGACGTCGAGAGCCGCAAGCAGTTCATCATCACCAACGCCTCCGACGTCCGCTTCCTGGACATCTGAGATGAGCGACGTGAGCGATCAGGGCAACCTCCAGTTCGGCGACATCGAGCCGATCGAGATCCAGGAGGAGATGGAGCGGTCGTTCCTCGACTACTCCATGTCCGTCATCACGCAGCGGGCGTTGCCCGACGCGCGAGACGGTCTCAAGCCGGTCCACCGCCGGATCCTGTGGGGGATGTACGACCTCGGCGCCCGCCCGGACCGGAGCCACATGAAGTGCGCGCGCGTGACCGGCGACGTGATGGGCAAGTACCACCCCCACGGCGAAGGCGCGATCTACGACGCGCTCGTGCGCATGGCGCAGGACTTCTCGTTGCGGCATCCGCTCATCGACGGGCACGGCAACTTCGGCTCGCCCGACTTCGGGCCGGCGGCGTCGCGGTACACGGAGTGCCGGCTGTCGCAGCTCGCCATGCGGATGCTCGACGGCATCGACGAGAACACCGTCGACTACATCGACAACTACTCGGGCGAGTTCCGCGTTCCGGTGGTCCTGCCGAGCCGCTTCCCGAACCTGCTCGTCAACGGCAGCCAGGGCATCGCCGTGGGCATGGCGACCAACATCCCGCCCCACAACCTCGGCGAGGTGATCGACGCGACGGTCCACCTCCTCGAGAAGCCCGACGCCACCGTCGAGAACCTCATGGAGATCGTGAAGGGCCCCGACTTCCCCACCGGCGCGCAGATCATGGGGCGCCAGGGGATCATGGACGCGTTCCGCACCGGTCGGGGCTCGATCAAGTTGCGCGCGGTCGCCGAGATCGAGGAAGGCCCGCGCAACGACCGCATCGTCGTGAGCGAGATGCCGTACCAGACGTCGATCTCGGCGACGGCGGCGAAGATCAAGGAGCTCGTCGAGTCACGCCAGATCGAGGGCATCGCCGACGTCAACGACGAGTCCGCGAAGGGCCAGACGCGTCTCGTGATCAAGCTCAAGCGTGACGCGCCCGCGCTCGTCGTGCTCAACAACCTCTACAAGCACACGCCGTTGCAGACGAACTTCGCCGTCAACATGGTCGCGCTCGTCGACGGCGTGCCGCGCACGCTGAACCTCAAGCAGGCGCTCGAGGTCTACGTCGCGCACCAGATGGAGGTCATCCGCCGCCGGTCGGAGTACCGCCTCGACGAGGCGCAGAAGAAGGCGCACATCCGCGAAGGTCTGCTGAAGGCGCTCAACGTCATCGACGACGTGATCGCGCTGATCCGCGGCTCCGAAGACCGCGCCGCGGCGCGTGAGGGGCTCATGGCGAAGCCGTTCGAGTTCAGCGAGGTGCAGGCGGAGCACATCCTCGACATGACCCTCGGTCGCTTGACCCGCCTGGCCCGCATCGACCTCGAGCAGGAGATCGCCGAGCTGCGCGACACGATCAAGGAGCTGCAGGCGATCCTCAAGTCCGACAAGAAGCTGCGCGAGGTCATCAAGACCGAGCTCGGCGACATCCGCGACAAGTTCGCCACCGACCGCCGCAGCAAGATCACCTTCGACACCGGCGACATCGACATCGAAGACCTCATCGACGACGAAGACCTGATCGTCACGTTGTCGGCGAAGGGCTACGTGAAGACGATGCCGGCCGACACGTTCCGCACGCAGGGACGCGGCGGACGGGGTGTGGCGGGCGCGAAGCTCCGCGACGAGGACTACGTCACGCAGATCCTCACCACCACGGCGCACGCGTACCTGCTGTTCTTCTCCAACCGCGGGCGCGTGTACCGGCTCAAGGCGCACGAGATCCCGATGAAGGAGCGCACCGCGCGCGGCACCGCCATCGTGAACCTGTTGCAGCTCCAACCCGAGGAGCGCATCCAGGCCATCATCGACACGCGCGACTACGAGACGAACCGCTTCCTCTTCTTCGCCACGAAGCAGGGCCAGGTGAAGAAGACGAAGTTCAACGAGTACGACTCGTCGCTGCGTACCGGTCTCATCGCCATCAACCTGCGCGACGGCGACGAGCTCGTGAAGGTCATCCCCACGAACGGGGGCGACGACATCCTCATGGTCACGAAGCTCGGCCAGGGCATCCGCTTCAGCGAGGACGACGTGCGCCCGATGGGCCGCGCCGCCGCCGGCGTGCGCGGCGTGAAGTTGCGTGCGGGCGACGAGGTCGTGTCCCTCGACACGTGTCGCAACGACGTCGCCATGCTGATCGTCACCGACGCGGGGTACGGCAAGCGGACGCAGCTCGAGCACTTCAACCGGCAGGGTCGTGGTGGGCAGGGTGTCCGGGCGATCAAGCTGACGGCGAAGAAGGGCTTCGTGGTGTCCGCGTTCATGGTCGGTATCGACGACGAGATCTTCGTGATCGCGTCCGGTGGCGTCGTGATCCGCACCGCCGTGCGCGACATCTCGTCGCAGGGCCGTGATGCAACGGGCGTGCGCGTGATGAACCTCGACGAGGGCCAGTCGGTCGCCGCCGTGGCCCCGGTGCTCGCGCAGGACGACTGAAACCTCGGCGCCGCGTCCGCGCGCCCGCCGCTTCCCCCCGAATGCACGACGGAGGAGGTGGGCGATGCGCGCCCGAGGCGACGACGGACAACTTCTACCGCTGTACGCGCTGGTGCTCGTGGTGGCGTGCGCCGCCATCGTGCTGCTCGGTCACCTCGGCCAGCTCGCGCACCGGCGCGCGCAGGCGAGGACGGCGGCCGACGCGTCCGCGCTCGCCGGCGCCGCGGACGGACGGGAGGCGGCGGCCCGGGTGGCTGCCGCCAACGGTGCCGTGCTCGAGGTGTTCGTCGAACGAGACGGTGGTGTCGACGTGCGCGTCTCCGTCCACGGCACGAGTGCCATCGCGCGCGCCGAACGCGCTCGCCCCGCACCAGGTGTGATGGCCGCTGACGGGCGCAGCGACCGCGTCCCGTAGACTCCTCCTGTGTCCGCCGACCAGCCGGGGCTTGCCGCGTCCGACACCGCGGACGACCTCCACGTCGCCCCGCTGGCGGATCCCGGGACGAACGGCAACGGGTCCGGCCGCCGTCGCGGTCGGTTCCTCACCACCGACGACGACGTCACGACCGAGAAGGCGCCCGCGTCCCGGCGGGCGGCCAAGGACGCCAAGCGCAACGAGGCCCGGCTCCGGGCCCGCCGCACGAGGCGGGTGGTGCGTCAGGTCGACACGTGGACCGTCCTCAAGGTGTCGCTCGTCTTCTACCTGTGCCTGTTCGCCGTGTTGATGGTGGCGGGCGTCGTCATCTGGAACGTCGCGTCGGCGGCCGGCACGTTGTCGTCGATCGAGAGCTTCGTGAAGGACGCCGGTGCGTTCAAGACGTTCACGTTCGACGGGCTCACGGTGTTCAAGGCGACGTTCCTGATCGGCCTGATCTGTGTCGTGGCCGCCACCGCGATCACCGTCCTGCTGGCGGTGCTCTTCAACCTCATCAGCGACCTCGTCGGCGGCGTGCGCTTCCTCGTCATCGAGGAGGAGACGGCCCGCCCCGTGCCGGTCGAAACCGAGGTTTCCGAGCGCGAGGCAGCCTCTCGCTAGCGTGGGTCGCACGCATGGGGCTATAGCTCAGTCGGTTCGAGTCGCATCCCGTCGAGAGGGATGCGCTCGGTCGCTAGCGTGGGTCGCAGGCATGGGGCTATAGCTCAGTCGGTTAGAGCGCATCCCTGATAAGGATGAGGTCGCAAGTTCGATTCTTGCTAGCCCCACGTGAAGACCTTTCGGCGCGTGCTCGCCGCGCTCGGTGTCGCAGCGCTGGTCGCGGCCGTGCTGCGGTTGCGGGGCAGTGGCGGTGTGCCCCCACAGGACGGTGGGTGGCGCGAGCTCTCCGGTCCCGATCTGCGTTGAACGCGTGAAGGTCGCCGTCGTCGGCGTGGGCGCGGTCGGTGCGCGCGCCGCCCGTCAACTCGCGTCGAGCGACGGTGTCGCGCACATCGAGGTGCGCGACACCGATGCCGAGAAGGTGGGGATCGTCGTCGGTTCCCTCGGGCGCGACCGGTCGTCCGACGCGAGCGGCAACGACGACGTGGCCGGGGTCGACGTCGCTGTGCTCGCCGGACCCAGCGGCACCCATGCCGATCTCGCCCGCCGGTACGTCGATGCGCGCATCCCGGTCGTGTCCGTGTCCGACGATCTCGACGACGTGCGCGCGCTGCTGGCGCTCGACGCGACCGCGGCGCACAACGGCGTCGCCGTCGTCGTCGGTGCCGGGTTCTCCCCGGGGCTGAGCTGTGTGCTCGTCGCACACGCGGCGACGTTGTACGACATCGTCGACGAGGTGCACGTGGCCAAGGTCGGTACCGGCGGTCCCGCGTGCGCGTCGACGCACCACCACGCGCTTGCCAACGCGTCGGTCGACTGGCGCGACGGGCAATGGGTCACGCGTCGCGCCGGGTCCGGGCGCGAGCTGTGCTGGTTCCCTGATCCGATCGGCGGCGAGGACTGCTACCGCGCCGCCGTCCCCGACGCCGTGCTCCTCCAACGGGCGCTGCCGGGAGTGCAGCGCATCACGGGCCGCGTCGCCGCCAACCGCCGCGATCGCATCACCGCTCGCTTCCCTATGCTGCGCCCCCCGCACCCGGAAGGTGGGGTGGGCGCGGTGCGGGTCGAGGTGCGCGGTCGAAGGGGCAACGCGCGTGACGTCCACGTGCTCGGCGCCATGGACCGCCCGGCGGTCGCCGCGGGCGCCGTCGCCGCGATCGCCGCGATCGCGGCGGTCACCGGTGGTGTGCGTCGGGCCGGTGCCGGCGGTCTCGCGGAGATGGTGGAGCCGGTGTCGTTCCTCGCCGAGCTGGCGCGACGAGGCGTGAAGGCGGCGGTGTTCGAAGGTGCGGCGAGCTGACTACGAGCGGGCGGTGACCAGCCGGTCGCGCCACTCACTCGCTTCGCCGATGGCCGCCGCGTAATCGGCACGGCGGCGCGCGGCGCGGCCGCGGGGCGACTCGTCCGCGATCGCGGAGTACTGCGCCTCGATGCCCTCACGCAGCATCTGCAGCGCCTCGCTGCGCAGCTGCGAGATGCGCGACTCGGTGACGTCGAGGAGCTGCGCCAGCTCGAGCGAGCTGCGGCCGTCGAGGAAGTAGCCGACGATCACGACCCGATGGCGCTCGGGCAGCAGCCCGACCGCGTCCCGGAGGTACCCGAGCAGCTCACGCGTCTCGAGCTCCTCGGACGGTTCGACCGCGGTGCGATCGGCGAGGACGTCGACGAGCGAGAGATCGTCGTCGTCCGGCGAGTTGACGATGTGCTCGAGCGCGAGCACGACCGAGCGGAACACGCGGTCGCGAAGGCGGTGCAACTCGTCGTGCGACATGCCGAGCGCTTCGGCGACGGCTCGCGTGCTCGGCAGTTGGCCGTCGGCGTTGGCGAGCTCCTGCTCGACCTGCTCGAGCTTGCGACCGAGCGTGCGCACCGAGCGCGGCGCCCAATCGGCGGAACGCACGGAGTCGAGGATGGCGCCGCGGATGCGGCGGGCGGCGAACCGATCGAACGGCACGCCGCGCGACGCGTCGTAGCGGCGAGCCGCTTCGACGAGACCGAGCGCGCCAGCGCGCGCCAGCTCCTGACGGTCGACGTAACGCGGGAAGTGCACCGCCACCTGCAACACGACATGGTTGACGAGTGGAAGGTGCTTCTCGATCAATAGGGCGTCTTCGCGACCCTCGCCCATCGGAACTCCCCTCTCCTGACGACGCATCGTGCCCCCGTCAGTTCTCGGCGCAAGTCAACGAAAAACTTGAGGTCGGCGCATGAGGCAGCCGGATCATTTCTGCGCTGACACCGAGGGGTATGTCGCGATGGGCCGAACGAACCATCCGTGCACGGTCCGGACGGGCTAGCCCGACTGGGGTGATCTCAAGCGCCACTTGGGGCGCGTCGATGCTCGGGGCATGGTGCGGAGGTGGCGGTCGCGATGACGGTGCTCGTCCCTGTCGCGCTGTTGCTCGTTGTCTTGCTCTTCGTCGTTCGCCGTCAGTCGACCGCGTACGTCCGCGAGAAGGCGCAAGTCGCCCGCCTGCTCGACGCATCGGGCCACACGTCGCGTCTGCGCACGTTCGAGGACGCGCTCTGCACGGCCGCCGAACAAGCGCGCTCGCTGGTCGACGCCCAGGGCGCCATCTGCTGCTCGATCGATCCCCACGGTCAGTGGTTCGGCGTCCACGTCGACGGCCGCGGCCGACGTCCGGCAACGGGTGACGCCGTGGAGACGCTGCGCGAGCTCGGCGCGGAGGACGCGACCGCTCGTGCCATCGACGTGCAGGACCGGCTGCTCCCGGTGCGTCTCGCGCTGCCACCGTCGCGCACGCTGCTGTTCGCCATGTCGAGCGCGGCGTCGGGCACGCCCGTGCTGATCGGCGCGTACCGCGATCGCCGGCCGTCGATCAACGACGGTGGGCGCGTCGCGCTGCTGGCGCGCTTCGCGCCTCAAGCGGACCTGTCCGTCGCCAACGCGCGTCTCTACGAAGAGGTCGACAACGCGTACCGGCAACAGCTCGACCTCAACCACCAGAAGGGTGAGTTCGTCGCGACCGTCTCGCACGAGCTGCGTACGCCCGTTGCGGCGATCATGGGGACGGTCGAGACGATCAACCGGCTCGGCGATCGTCTCGACGCGGAACGCAGGCAGAAGCTGCTCGACGGCGCCGTCGACTACGGCGCGCGCTTGAGCAGGTTGATCGAAGAGCTCTTGCTCGTCGCCGCCGCGGAGCAGTCCACGAACACCTTGCGCGTCGACGACGTGGACATCGAACAACTGGTGGCGCGTGTCGTCGACGAGACGTCGTCCATCGCGGAAGGACGGCTGACGGCGACCGTGAAGCCCGTCACCGGTCGCGTCCGCAGCGACGAGGCGAAGTTGCACCGCGTGCTCGTCAACCTGATCGAGAACGCGACGAAGTACGCACCGGAAGGGCCGATCGAGATCGAAGCGATGGCGGCGGGGGCGCGGCTGCTGTTCTTCGTCGCCGACCACGGTCCGGGCATCGCCGCCGCGGACCGGGAGCGCGTGTTCGAACGGTTCGTGCAGCTGGACCAGTCCCTGACCCGCCGGCAGGGCGGTCTCGGGCTCGGGTTGTACCTGTGCCGTCAGCTCGCCTCGTCGCTCGGTGGCGAGCTCGTGCTGACGGAGACGCCCGGTGGTGGGTGCACGTTCTGCCTGGCGGTGACGCGCGACCTCCCCGCCCCCGAGGCGCCGATCGAACCGGAGGCGGCGTCCGGTCCCGGTGGTGTCCTGCGCCGCCCGGCTGCACCGCCTCTCGCCGCGTCGGGCAAGCCGTTGCGCCGCTTCCAGGTCGCCAACTGACGACTCCGCAAGGCGGAAGCGTCAGTTGTGGCGGTCGGGCCCGGCCAGCTCGTCGACGAACTCCAGCAGCTGCTCGAGGCGGAACGGCTTCGTCAGGTAGAAGTCGGCACCCGCGTCCCATCCCTCGGCGATGTCGCCCTCGGCGGCGCGGGCGGTGAGGAGCACGACGGGAATGGCGGCCGTTGCCGGTTCGTCGCGCATGGCGCGCAGCACGCCCAGGCCGTCGTGCACCGGCATCATCACGTCGAGCACGACGAGGTCCGGTTTGTGCATGGCGACCTTTTGGAGCGCTTCGGCGCCGTTGGCGGCAGCGTGGACGACGAGTCCCTCGGCCTCGAGGTTGAGCACGAGCAGATCGCGCAGCACGTCGTCGTCGTCGGCGACGACGATCTCGAACGGAGGTCGCACAACCGAGTGTCGGCGCCGAAGCCACCGCGGTTGAGGGCCCGGGTAGCGTCGTGCGAATGCCCCCCCGGCGACGCCTCTCGTGCCTCGCGGCCGCGCTCGTGCTCGTCGTGGTCGCGTGCGGTGGCGGCGGCGGTGGCGCAGGCGGTGGTTCCTCGTCTGCCATCGACGGCGTGACGATCGAGCACGCCGCGGGCCGCACGCACCGGCAGGGGAAGATCAGCTACCCCGGCAAGAAGCCGCCGACCGGCGGTGATCACAACCCCGTGCCGTTGACGTGCGGTGTGTACGACCAGCAGCCGCCCGACGAGTACGCCGTGCACTCGCTCGAGCACGGTGCCGTGTGGGTGGCTTACGACCCGTCGACGCCGTCGGGTGACGTGGCCACCCTGCGCAAGTTGGCGACGCACACGAAGGTGATCGTGTCGCCGTACGCGGGGATGGACTCGCCCATCACGCTCGTGGCGTGGGAGCACCGCCTCGAGGTCGCACGGGTCGACGATCCGCGCGTCCAGCAGTTCGTCGACACCTTCGCCGGCGCCCGTACCGCGCCGGAGCCCACCGCCGCATGCGTCGGCGTCGGCCAACCGGCATCATGAGGACGATGAAGGCCGCGCCACCCGTGCGTCCCGGGACGGTGAGCGCGCCGCGTGCCGTGCCGGCCGGCATCGCACGTCCGCCGTACATCGCCACCGGTGGCCAGCCCTCGGGGCGTGAGCTCGCACCGCTCACCGACGCGCGCGACATCGCGCGCCTACGAGCGGCATGCGCGGCAGCCAAGCGCGTGCTCGACACCGTCGGGCGCGCCGTTCGTCCCGGCATCACCACCGACGAGCTCGACGCCGTCTCGCACGACGCCTACATCGCCGAGGGCGGGTATCCGAGCCCGCTCGGCTACCGCGGCTTCCCGAAGTCGATCTGCACGTCGGTCAACGAAGTGGTCGCGCACGGCATCCCCGACGATCGTCCGTTGGCGGACGGCGACATCGTCAACTGCGACATCACGATCTACCTCGACGGCATGCACGGTGATTGCTCCGCGACGTTCGCCGTCGGCGACGTCGCGCCCGACGTGCAACGCCTCGTCGACGTCACACGCGAGTGCCTGGCGCGCGGTGTCGACGCCGTGCGGCGCGGCGGCCGCGTGCGCGACATCGGCCGGGCCATCGAACGGCATGCACATCGCAACGGCTTCGGGGTGGTGCGCGAGCTCGTCGGCCACGGCATCGGCGAGGAGTTCCACGCCGCGCCGTACGTCCACCACTACGACGAGCCACGCGACCGCACGCGCCTGCGGCCGGGCATGGCGTTCACGATCGAGCCGATGATCACACTCGGCGATCCCGCGGTCGTGCAGTGGGACGACGGGTGGACGATCGTCACGCTCGACGGCCGACCGTCGGCGCAGTTCGAGCACACCGTGCTCGTCACGGACGCGGGCGTCGAGGTGTTGACGAGCTAGTCGCGCAGCAGCGCGAGCACCTCGTCGTGGACGAGGCCGTTGGTGGCGACGCCGTTGCCGCCGTCGATGCGTGTCGTGCCGGTGTAGTCCGAGAACCGCCCGCCCGCCTCACCGATGATGACGGGCATGGCGGCGAGGTCCCACGTGGCCGCCGCGGGGTCGATCATCGCCTCGACCCGCCCGGTGGCCACGAGCGCGTAGCCGTACCCGTCGCCCCACGTGCGCATCACCATGCCCGACGCGCGCACCGCCGCGAGGTGCCGCTCGGGCCAGTAGTCGAACCCCGACGTCGTCAGGTAGCTGCCCGGCAACTTCGCGCGCGTGCTCACGTGGGCCGGCCTGCCGTTGCGGAAACACCCGAGGCCCCGTCCCGCGTACACGGTCTCGCCCAACGCCGGCAGCTCGATCACGCCGATGGCGGGCCCGTGCTCGTCCTCCATCGCCAGCAACGTGCAGTAGAGGGGCACGCCGTGGGTGAACGCCTTCGTGCCGTCGATGGGGTCGACGATCCAGCGCCGCCCGGACGTGCCCGCGTGATCGCGGTCCTCTTCCCCGATGATCGCGTCGTGGGGATGGGCGGCCGCCAGCCGGGCGCGCACGAGCGCCTCCGTCGCGCGGTCCGCTTCCGTCACCGGTGTGCCGTCGGCCTTGCGGTCGACGGCGAGGTCGTCGGCGCCGAACCACCGCAACGTGTGCGCGCCGGCGTCGCGGGCGAGCGCCACCGCCTCGTCGAGCAGCGCGGCGTCGACGGGAGGCGCAGCCATGCCGTGATCCTGGCACGTGCCGCCGATTTGGCCCGGGAACGAGCGGCTGCGTAGAAGAGGACGATGAACGTCGATGGCATCGTCGAGCCCGGCTTCGAGGGCGTGCGTGACGCATTCGTGCGCAACTTCACCGAGCACGGCGACGTCGGCGCGGGGTTCTGTCTCCACGTCGAGGGGCGCAAGGTCGTCGACCTGTGGGGCGGTGTCGCCGATCCCGTCACCGATCGGCCGTACGACGAGTCGACGCTGCAGCTCGTGTTCTCCACCACGAAGGGCGCCACGGCGGCGTGCGCCAACCTGCTCGCACAGCGTGGCCTGCTGGACATGGACGCCCCGGTCGTCACGTACTGGCCGGAGTTCGGCGCCGCCGGCAAGGACCACATCCCGGTGCGATGGCTGCTCTGCCACAAGGCCGGCCTCCCGGTGATCGACAAGCACGTCGCCCGGGAAGAGGCCCTCGAGTGGACGCCCGTGATCGAGGCGCTCGAGTCGCAGGAGCCGGTGTGGGAGCCGGGTGCCGCGCACGGCTACCACGCGCTCACGTACGGGTGGCTGGTGGGTGAGGTCATCCGCCGTGTGTCCGGGCGAAGCCTGGGCACGTTCTTCGCGGAGGAGATCGCAGAACCGCTCGGCATCGAGTTCTGGATCGGGCTCCCCGAGCGCGAAGAGCACCGCGTGTCGCCGATCATCGGCAGCCTCGTCCCCGAAGGCGCCGCCGAGAACGAACAGTTGCGCGCGCTGCTGGAGCAGTTCATCGGTCCGGACACGTTGCTCGGCCGGGCGCTCACCCTGAACGGCGCGTTCGACGCCGATGGTTGGAACGACCGCGCCGTGCACGCGGCCGAGATCGGTGCCGCCAACGGCATCACCAACGCGCGCTCGTTGTCGCGCTTCTACGCCGGACTCATCGGCACGTTGCCGGACGCGCCCGCCATCCTGACGCCCGAGCAGGTCGACGCCGCCCGCACGACGCAGACGGAGGGCAACGACCGCATCCTGTTCTTCGAGACCAAGTTCGGCCTCGGCTTCTTCATCGCTTCGCCGTTCGCGCCGTACGGCGGCGCGGGTGCCTTCGGCCACTCCGGCGCGGGCGGTTCGATGGGCTTCGCGGATCCGGACAACGGGATCGCCGGCGGGTACGTGATGAACCGCATGGCCCAGAACCTGGCGGGCGATCCCCGCACGCGGGGCCTCGTGCGCGCCAGCTACGAAGCGGTGGGCGCGCCGATCGCGTTCGTGTAGCTGGTTCACTTGCGGTCGTGAATCCCGTTCCCTCGGTGGAGGCTGCGCGCCGTCGCACGTTCGCGATCATCAGCCACCCCGACGCGGGCAAGACCACGCTGACCGAGAAGTTCCTGCTCTACGGCGGGGCGCTCCAGGAGGCCGGTGCCGTGCGGGCGCGCGGCGAACGCCGTCGCGCCACGTCGGACTGGATGGCCCTCGAGCAGAAGCGAGGCATCTCGATCACGTCGACGGTCCTCCAGTTCCCGTACCGGAACTGTGTGCTGAACCTGCTCGACACACCGGGTCACCGCGACTTCTCCGAGGACACGTACCGCGTGCTGGCGGCGGCGGATGCCGCTGTGATGGTCCTCGACGTCGCCAAGGGCATCGAGCCGCAGACGCTGAAGCTCTTCGAGGTGTGCCGCGACCGCGGCCTGCCCTTGCTGTCGTTCCTCAACAAGTACGACCGGCCGGGCCGACCAGCGCTCGAGCTGCTCGACGAGATCGAGCAGCAGATCGGTCTCATCCCGACGCCGGTCACGTGGCCGGTCGGGATCCCCGGTGACTTCCGAGGCGTGCTCGATCGCCGTGCGCACCACTTCGTGCGCTTCACCCGCACCGCCGGCGGCGCAACGGAAGCGATCGAGGAGATCGTGGATCCGGCGCGCGCGGCGGAGGAGGAAGGCGACGCGTGGAGCGTCGCGCAGGAGGAGCTCGCGCTGCTCGATGCCGTCGGCGCCGACTTCGATGCCGAGTCGTTCCTCGACGGCACCACGACGCCCGTGTTCTTCGGGTCCGCGCTGACGAACTTCGGTGTGCGGTTGTTGCTCGACGGCGTCGTCGAGCTCGCGCCGCCACCGTCGCCGCGTGACGACGAGGACGGCAAGCCGCGTGACCTCGACGCGCCGTTCTCCGGGTTCGTGTTCAAGGTGCAGGCGAACATGGATCCCGCGCACCGCGATCGCATCGCGTTCGTGCGCGTGTGCAGCGGACGTTTCGAGCGAGGGATGGTCGTCACCCACGACCGCACCGGCAAGCCGTTCGCGACGAAGTACGCCCACTCCGTGTTCGGCCAGGAGCGTGAGACGGTGGAGGAGGCGTACCCCGGCGACGTCGTCGGACTCGTCAATGCATCCGATGTGCGCGTCGGCGACTCGCTGTGGGTCGACGAGAAGGTGACGTACCCCTCGATCCCGAGCTTCGCGCCGGAGCACTTCGCCGTCGCCCGCGTGCGCGACACCGGGCGGTTCAAGCAGTTCCGCAAGGGCATCGCCCAGCTCGACGAGGAAGGGGTGGTGCAGGTCCTGCGGGACGACGCCATGGGCGACCAAGCGCCCGTGCTCGCCGCCGTCGGCCCCATGCAGTTCGAGGTCGCCGTGCACCGCCTCGAGAACGAGTTCGGCGCACCCGTCGAGCTGTCGACCACCGGGTACAAGGTGGCCCGCCGCACCGACCAGTCCTCCGCCGGGCCCCTACGGGCGATGAGCGGGGTCACGGTGCTCGAACGCAGCGATGGCACCCTGCTCGCCCTGTTCGAGAGCCCCTATTGGTTACAAAGAGTTGAAACCGAGCAACCCGGGCTCAGGTTGGAGCGCCTGGTCGCCGAAGGATGACGCAGGGTTGCCGGGGGGTAACCACCACCTCGACGCAAGGTTGAGGGAAAATGACCCGATCGGGCCCTGGCGTTTCGACTGCCGTCATGAACATGATGCGCAAATGGGACGCTGGGACCGGGGGGAGAAGACATGGTTGTCCTGATCGTCCTCGGAGTGTGGTTGGCCGTGAGCCTCCCGGTGTCGCTCTTGCTCGGTCTCGGACTCCGTGCGCCCGCCCGTGCCCCTGAGCTCGTGGGCATGGACGGCGCCGACGCCGTCTTCGTCGGTGTCGACGGCGTCATCCGGATGCCGCTCCTGGAGCCGGCCCGGCACTAGTCCGACCGCCGGGCCGACGATGGCACGGGGCGAACGTTGGGCATGATGCACAAATGCAGCCAGTCCCGGGCGGGTTCACCGCGGTCGTCCCCGTGGGCCCCGGGCGGGTCGAGGTCGAGCGTCTGACCGACCTCCTCGACAGCCTCTTCCACTACGAGCCGGATGTCGCTTCGGTGGTGATCGTCGACGACGAGCGAGACCGCATCTCGGCCGCGACACTCACGGAGCGGTCGCCGCGGACGTGCGATGTGGTCGTCGTTCCCAACCCCCGTGAGCCGGGTCGCATCAACCGCTACGGCGGTCTCGCGGCCGGCGTGCTGACCGGATTCGCCGTTGCATTCCGTAACGGTGGTGCCGCATTCGTGCTGAAGCTGGACACCGACGCGCTCGTGATCGCGCCGTTCTCGCAACGAGTGCACGCCGCGTTCGCGGCGGATCCCGCCGTCGGACAGGTCGGCGCGTACGAGTTGACGTGCAGTGGCGAGCAACTCGTCTCCGCGGGCCAAGCGCGCCTCGTGCGGCGGCGTGCGCAGGTGGTGCAGTTGATGCCCGACAGGTTCGGACGCCGACGGCCCTTCGTCGCGGCGAGCGGACCGTACGCGGTGTTGCGCCGACGGATCCGACAAGCGCGCCGGCTGGGTTACCGCTACGGCTACCACTGCCAAGGCGGCGGTTTCGCCGTGAGTGGCGAGGCGTTGTCGCGGCTCGACGAGGCGGGCGACCTCGCCGACGTGGACCGATGGATTCCGACCGACGTGCCGGACGACGTCCTCATGACCATCCTGGTCCGCGCGGTCGGGCTCCGACCGCTCGGGCTGAACGGCTTGGGCGACCCGTTCGGTGTGCACTGGCGTGGGCTGCCGTTCCCGCCGCCGGAGCTCGTCGACCGTGGCTACGGGATCGTCCACAGCGTGAAGAACGACCGCGACGTGTCCGAAGCCGATGTGCGCGCCTACTTCCGCGACCGCCGTCGGTCGGCGGTCCCGACGGCGTGACAGGGTGCTCGCTCTCGCACGAGATCGCGGGACGGTCCGAGGGGATCACTACGCTGACCCCGTCTTCACCTCCTTCTGGTGCCCGGGGACGTAGCTCAGCTGGCTAGAGCACCTGCTTTGCAAGCAGGGGGTCGTGGGTTCGAGTCCCATCGTCTCCACCACAAAGGTGCTGGTCACGGGCATCACGCTCGTCCGTGATCGCCGACGGATCGCTCGGCGTGCCCACTACGTGCCCACCACGAATGGACTCTGGCGTGTCGTCGTGGGCACGGGAGGGCACGGGCGGCTCCTCGCCGAAGCGCTCGAGGTACTTCACGATGTCGGCGTCCTGGCCGTCGATCACGTGCTGGTACCGCAGCGCCGCCGTAGCGGACGCGTGACCGATGCGAGCCATGAGTGCCTTCAAGCTCGTGCCGCTCGCGGCGGCGAGTGTGGCGGCGGTGTGCCTCAAGTCGTGAAACCTGAACCCGCCCACGCCCACCTCGGCGGTCGCCGGCTCCCATACGCGCCGACGGAAGTTGCTGCGTCGCATCGGCTGACCATCGGCGCTCGGGAACACGAGGCCCTCGGCGCCCGGCAGCGCGTAGAGGTCGATGTGTACAGCGAGCGACCGGGCGACGAAGGACGGCATGCCGATCGTGCGCTTGCCGGCGGCTGTCTTCGGCGGGCTGAACGAGAGCTGGCCGTTCACCTCGCCGAGCTTGCGGGTGACGGTGACGAGGTTGCGCTCGAGGTCGACGTCGCACCGCCGCAGCCCAGCGAGCTCGCCCCACCGGAGCCCGGTGTAAGCGGCGGCGAACACGAGCGCCTCCCAGCGCGGCCCGACGGCAGCGGCAAGCTCGGCAACCTGCTCAGGCGTGGCGATCTGTATTTCGGCGTGGCGCTCCGTGCCCGCTCCCTTGAGCGTGCACGGAGAGCGAGCGATCAGCCCAGCGTCGAGCGCGCCGTCCATCGCGCCACTGAGACACCGGTAGGCCTTGGCGACCGTGTTCGGGCTCAACTCGGTGCGATGGAGGTCGGCGAGCCACGCCTGCACCTCGGCGGCGGTGATCCGTCCGACCGGCGTCGAGCCGAAGCGAGGGACGACGTGCTTGCGAAGCAGATACCGGTACAGGTCCAGCGTGGCCGGCCCGAGAGTCGGCGCCTTCGTCACCATCCAGCGGTCGGCCCACTCACGGAACGCGACGTCACCGAGGCGCGGGTCGTGCCAGTCGCCGCGGCTCTGGTCAGTCTCGGCCGCCGACAGCCACCGCTGCGCTTCGCCCTTCGTCGCGAACGTCGTCGGCGCGCCGACGCGGTTGCCTGCCACGTCCCAGTAGCGCGCCTGCCATCGTCCGGACGGAAGACGCCGGACCGATCCGAATCGCCGTCGTGTTGCCATACGTCGCCTCCGAGTGGAGCAAGGTTCTCGAGGCCGAGCGATCGGCGAGGCGCCGTGGCGCTGCTCCGATCGTACGACGAGGGTGTGACGGTGAGTCCGCTCAGCTCGCCTCGGGAGGCCGGCGCGCGCCGTCCAGCCAGGCGTCGATCTCGGCGGGGTCGAACCGCAGCAGGTGACCCCACTTGATGAACGGGATGCGTCGCTCAGCGACGAGCCGCCTCACGTGACGCACCTGGACGCCGAGCCGACGCGCGACGGCCTCGACATCCCACAGGTTGTTCCAGTTGTCGCTCGCGGTGCTCGGCGATGCCATGGACGCTCCTCTCGATCGGCCTACCGGTGATAGGTGCCTTGAGGAGCCGAAACGCGACATCGGTTTCTTCGCGCTGGTGCACGCGACGCGGTTCGCGATGCCGTCCGTGCCCAGCGTGCGCGAGTCCTGCGCGCAGTTCGCCGCGACACGCGGTGACCAAAAGAGCCCAGGAACGCCTACAGACTTGCCGTTATCGCGTAGCGATAGCGGCGATCGGCCGCGCGCCGTTGTGGCGAGGCCATAACGGCAAGTCTGTGCCGTCGCTTCGAAGGTTGGTCATCGGCTCACGGTCGCCGCGACGTAGACGCCGATGGCGACGCGAGATGCGATGATGTGGGCAGCTCGGAGTCGGCGCGCGCGGCTCTCTCGCAGATGTCGTCTGCAGGGGAGTTCCTGATGATTCATCTCGCCGCCGACCGTGACCAGCTGCTCGCCACGGCCCGCGAACTCGACGAGCTCGTTTGTGAACTCAAGGGTGTCCTGGGACGCCTCATTGTCGAGATTCACAATCGCAGCGCCACCTGGGAGGAGATCGGTATCGCATTCGGAGTCAGCCGGCAGGCCGTCCACGAGCGGTTCGGTCCCAACAGCCGTGCGCTCCGACGCGGTGACCAATTGCGTCGACGTTGATGGTCACCGGTGACCAAGCAGCTCACAAGGGCGCACGACACGCGTCGGTGCGCCGCTCGCGCCCAACTCTCCATCCCAAGCTGGCGCTCCGCGTCCCGAACGCCCGGAGATCCGACGAGCGAGTAGGTGCGCGGCAGGATGGTGAGGTCGTGAACGATGCCATCTGCGACGCGATTCGGCGTCGACGCGTGATTGAGCTCGAGTACCGCGGTACGCGCCGTGTGGTGGAGGCGCACGCGCACGGCGTCTCACCCGACGGGCTGGAAGTAGTGGTGACATTCCAGCGGAGCGGCGAGAGTCGTTCAGGCAGTCCGGTCGGCTGGAAGGCCCTCCACGTCTCGGACATCGGTCGCCTGGTCCTTCTCGACGAGACGTTCGAGCCCCGGGACGGATACCAACCCGGTGGCCGCTCGGACAACCTCGCCGAGGTGCACTGCTGCATCTGAGCCGAGTGTGACTGTCACAGGTGGTGCGTATGGTGCGGACAGGACAGGCATCGGCCCGTCACTCGATGCGTCAGGCATCCACCGATCGTCGAACACGCCGACGTACGGTTCTGAATGCAGAACCGTTACACGGCGTGTAAGGAGTGTCCGATGCCTACCGTCCAAGAGGCTGTCCAGGCGCTGCTGGACCTACCTGACTACACGCCGACGCGGCTGGCGGCGGAGGTGGGCGCCTCGCCAGCGAGTGTGACTCGCTGGGCGGGAGGCAACGCCACTCCGAGACCGGCAGTCGAAGGAAGAATCCGCGCGCTGCTCGCACGCCGGGCTCCGCAAGAAGCCTCGTTGCTCTCGATGGGGCATGACCCCGAGGTAGTGAACGCCCGTGCGGCGATCGACTCGGCGCTCGGTGCGCTCCGGGAGGCACTCCACAGACGGGGGCGGCTTGCTTCTCGGAATGAGGCGCTGGATGAGATCAGTCGCCTCCTCTTCGCGCATGTGATGTCACAACTAGACGATCTCGACGGGATCTCGCGCTCCTCCCTTGCGATGCGCCGCGAGGCTACCCAGGCGGCGCGCCTGAGTGCCTTCGTTGACGAGATGCACCGGCGTCACCTCCCGACATCGCTCGCGCACGAGCTTCCGCCGGGCGACTTTGCACTGAGGCTCAAGCCGCAGGAAGAAGCGTTGGCTGACGAGATCATCCAGTGCTTCGAGCGTCTGCACGCGGTCGAAGCAACAAGGACGATCGGTGGGACGCGCGGCATTGACATTCTCAATGACGTCTTCGGGAAGTTCCTCGCCGACTCCTTTGGTGACGAGAAGGAACTTGGCCAGTACCTCACGCCCGTCGAGGTTGTTCAGTACATGGTCCGCTTGGCGCTTGGCTCGCTGTCGAACAGCGAGCGCGAGCTGCTTAGCGACCCTGCTCGTTGTACCGAGTTCGGCACCGTGCTCGACCCCTCATGTGGAGTCGGGTCCTTTCTCACGGAGTTCCTTCGGACAGCGGGCACCCTCTTCGCTCCGGCCGAGGACGACGAGTTGCTCCGGTGGCGCGAGGTCATGTGCCGAGACATCGTCGCTGGGATGGACAAGAGCGAACGGATGATTCGCTTCGCGTTGGCGAACATGGCGCTGTTCCGGTTCCCCGCGGCCCGCCTGCATCTCGTCAACTCGCTCGCGATTGAGGGCCCCGACGCAGCGACGACAAAGGCGTTGGATGGAACAGCGGGCTTGATTCTGACGAATCCACCGTTTGGAGCGACGTTCTCGGGTGCCGACCTGCGCGGGTACCAGATCGCCGACGGCTGGGCACACAGAGCCCCAACCTCGGTCGACTCTGAGTTGCTGTTCGTCGAGCGCTATGTCGACTGGCTGCGTCCTGGCGGCCAGTTGCTGGCGATCGTTCCCGACAGCATCCTGACGAACAAGGGCTTGTTCGAAGACCTCCGCCGAGGCATCTCTCCATCGATCGAGATCGTCACGGTCACGTCGCTCCCACCAGTGACATTTGCGTCGGCTGGCACGAGCACGAAGACCTCGGTGCTGCATCTGCGCAAGACGGCGGGCCCGCGCAAGTCGCAAACGGTCTTCGCCGTGTGCGACGACATCGGGTACACCGTGGCGACGAGGGACTCGCGACGTAGCAAGCAGCACACGAGCGAGGGTGAACTCCCGTCCATCCTCGGGACGATTCTGGGATGGAATGACGCTGCTGATTGCCGCATCGTCGCGAACGTTGAGGATGCACAGCGATGGGACGCTGCGCATCACGCGTCGCTGCCACTTCCGGTTCAGCGGCGTCTCGAAGCGGGGCTCGAAGACGACGTCAAGGTCGGCGACATCGCGTTCGTGTCGGCGGATCGCGTTGATCCAAGGCGATTGCCGACACCTTCGTTTGAGTACATCGAGATATCGGACGTCGACGGCCGAACAATGCACGCGGCGTCGAAGCCGGTTGATCGCGAGGATGCTCCAAGCCGGGCCCGAAAGCGCGTCCGCGCAGGAGACGTTTTAGTTTCGACGGTGCGCCCAGAGCGTCGCGCCATCGCCGTCGTTCGAGCCGATCAGGACGGCGCGATTGCGACCACGGGATTCGCCGTCCTGCGGCCGACGGGTATCCACCCGTTAGTTCTGGCGAAGCTGCTGCAGAGCGACTTCGTGACCGCTCAGCTCCTGAGGAACAACGTCGGGATCGCGTATCCGGCGATCGACGAGAGCTGCCTCGCCAGCGTCCTGCTGCCAATCTCAAAGGCCGACCTGGCACGCCTCGACGCCGACGCTGACCGCCTACTTGACGCTGAGGCAGCGCTCGCTCGCTCCCGTGACGCCTTCCAATCGGGGCTCGCGGCAATGGCTGACGAGTGGCAGTCGGTCCTCGCTTGAGCAGGTGATCTACGCGAGGTTCCAGACCTCCTCGATGCTTCTGAACCAGACCCCATCGCCGACGTCGCAGAGCGGGTTTTGGTTGACGTAGTCGGGGAAGTTCGTCGCTCGCGGCAGCCCATATTTCGCGACGTCGGCTGGAACTGATCGGGCAAACGCGAAATCCCTCAGGTTCCCCGTGCGAAGGAACAGGCTCACGGCAAAGAGATCCTGAGTAGCGAACTTGCAGCTGCTCGTCGCGTAGAAGTTCGGCTGGCCTTTGTCCTGGCCTGTGGACTTGCTGTGGATAAGTCGCGCATACCGGGTGTTCGTTCCCCACAGGGACTTCACCTCGACCTTGCGAACCTCGCCCCCGCGCTCGACCTCGAAGTCGTAGCTCGGATAGACGCCCAGGTGCTTTGCTGTGTCTTCGGGCATCCGGCGAACGATGTAGCCGGCGGTGATGAGCTGCGTCGAAAGCTCGGCTTCGACCAGGGCGCTGAGGACCTTGGCGGCTGCGCCGTACTGATCGATCTCAAGAAGGTCATGGTCCGCGAGGGTTTCGAGCGCCGTTGCGAGCTCCGCTTTGCCACCCCCACCGAGGTAGACCTCACCGAAGGCCATCGTCTTGTCATCGGAGAGATGGGTCACCCTGCCTTTGGCGATCTCGCGCCACGGGCCGCCCTCGAGGTGCTCGGCCGGGATGAACTTCCCCGTCCTCCCGACCTGCATCACCTCTCTCGACTCGTCGTCGATCTCTACGCTGAACGAAGCGCGCCACAGCGTTCCCACACGTTCGATCGTTCGATCGAGGGAGCGCAGTCGGACATGCAGCGGACACAGCACTTTGATGAGGGCCTCCGGCTCGACCTCGCCGTAGCGGCGCGTCAGAACGCGGAACAGCTCCTGATAGTCCCGTTCGGGCATGGCGCCACGTTCGCGCGATCCAACTCGATCATGCCCACTGCGTGCCCATCACGGTGGGCACGGGCGGTCACTGAGCGGTCATGGCGGTGAGCCGAAAGAGCTTCTGACCAGCACTGCTACAAGTCCGGCGCCGGTGGCTCGTCCTCACGATCCTGCTTTGCAAGCAGGGGGTCGTGGGTTCGAGTCCCATCGTCTCCACCGGTTCGTCGACGTCCGCTTCACTTGCACGCGGACGGGGACGACGATTCCACGCCCACGCCGTCACCCGACGGCGTATGCAGCGCTCACGGCGCCTGCTGGCTTCTCCACTTCTGCACGACGTCGTCGACGTCGAGCACGGCGATCGTCGTCGGCGGGCCGCTCACGGTGTGCGAGTTGACGTAGCGGATCCGCTCGTTGATGGCGGCCACGAGGTCGCGCACCTGTGCTTCGCTCGTCGCAGCAGCGATGCGCTCGAGCGCGTCGTCGACCTCCTTGCGCAGCGAGAGCGCGGGTGGCGAGTACGACACCTTCTCGCGGCGCAGCTTCTTGCGCACCCACCACAGCTCGTCGCGGGGGCGATCGAGGTCGGGGAGCGGGCGGCCGTGGCCAGGGAGATCGTCGAACTCGCCGCGCTCGCGCCCCTCACGGATCTGGCGCTCGACCCACGACTCCCAGCTCACGCCAGGCGGCTTGCGCGTGCTCACTGCCCGACGAGGCTACTGACCGGTGCGGTGCGCCTCCTCGGCCAACCGCTTGATCGACAGCAGACGGCGGTCCCACGCCTCGGCCTGCGCCGCCATGGCCCGAACGGCGTCGTCGAGACGAGGGGCGTCGACGCGGAAGCGGACCTCGCGCCCTTCGCGCCGCCTCGTCACCAGCCCCGCCGCTTCGAGCGCGGCGAGGTGCTTGACGACTGCCTGGCGCGTGAACGGCACGTGCGCGGCGAGCGTGCTCGCCGTTGCGTCGCCATCTTGCACGAGCAGGTCGAGGACGCGACGGCGAGAGGGGTCGGCGATGGCCGACCACAACTCGTCGTCCGCGTCGAGCGTCATCCCGGGCCGGCATCGAGCAACGTGGCGAGCCGCCCGAAGTGGTGCGCCCACCCGTGGCGGTGGTCCTCGACGTAGCGCTGCTTCTCGTCGTCCGACCATGCCAGCCGGTCGAGCCCGGTCTCGGTCACCCGCAGGCGCGTGCGCGCCCCGTCCTCGACGGTGAGCGTGAACTCGACGAGCACGCTGTTGTCGGCCTCGAGCGTGCCGTCCGCGCTGGTGCTCCACCGGAACGCGAAACGGTGCGGCGGTTCGACCGACTCGACGGCGAGTGCGGCCATCACCTCGGTGCCCTGCTCGTCGGCGACGAAGACGAAGTGGCCGGTCGCGCCCGGACGTACCTCGAGCTCGACGCGGTCGGCGAACCATCGCACGATCTGGTCGGGCTCGGTGATCACGCGCCAGACGACCTCCGCTGGCGCGTCGATCACGATGTCGCGGTCGATCGTCAGGTCGAGCATCGTCAACCCCACGTGCTGATGCGCTCGTTGCCCGGCCACGGCGTCGCGGCGCCGCCCTCGAGGGCTCGCTTCAGGCTGATGAGGTAGTACGCCCACGACGTGCTGCAGTGGTGCATGAACTCCACCGGTTCGCGCCAGCCGTCGTGCGTGAACACGACGACGGTCTCGCCGTCGTGCGGGCGCAGGTCGAACGTCACCGTCGTGTCGAGCCAGCTGTCCGGACCCTGGGTGCACCGCCACCGCACCTGCCCCGGTGCGGCCGTCGCGTCCCGCCGCAAGGTGGCCGACGGCGCGGCAGCCCCGAACCACACCTCGAAGGCGCCGTCGCCAGCGCGCTCGTCACCGCGCACGTCGTTGGTCCACCAGCGCGACACCCCGGCGTTGGTCGCCAGCGCGTCGTGGACCTCGTCGATCGGTGCCCGGATACCCACCCGGTGCCGAATCGCCTCCATGTCGAACCTCCTCGTCGATGTGCAACCTATAGTTGCACATCCGGTGGGCAAGTGCAACTCAAAGTTGCACGTTGCTGGCGCTCACCGCGACCACGACCAGACGCGGCAGATCCCGTCGTCGACGACCGGCGCCAGATCGCGCACGGCAGGCGGTGCGTCGGCCGCGCCCGGCACGACGAGGGCGTCGAACGAGTCCCGCACGGATGCGAGATCGGCGATGTCGACTGCGATCGCCCGCCGGCCGTCGAGGTTCAACAACCGGCGCCGTCCGAGCGTCACCACGGCCACCGTGGCGTCGGCGGGCAGGACGTCACACGCCGCGCGCCGGACCGACTCCGCCAGCGTCTCCGTGAAGGCGGCATCGTCCGCAGGCCGCGGCGACGGCGCCGGCGCGGCGGTGATGGCTCGCTCCACCTCTGCCACGAGCGCCTCCGTACGCCGGTATGCCGGTGTGGCGCGGCGGGCGAGCCGCAGGTGCGCGGCAGCCTCGAACCCTGGGCCGCGGTACGACACGGGTGCGACCGTGCGGTCCGGATACAACCGCCGTAGCGCGTCGACCAAGGCATGCTCGTCGAACACGAGGTCGTCGTACGCGACGCGCTCGCCAGCGACGGTCGACAGCGCGTCGCGCGCACGAACGAGGCCTTCGATCACGGCACGTTCGCGATCATCGAACACCCACGCCGCGCGTGCGGGGTAGCGCCAGCGCTGGATCGACATGCTGAACACGATGTCCGTGATCGGCCGTTCGATGACGAGCACACGCATCGCCTGCGGTGCACGGCGAAGGAGCTCGGCCGTCACGAACGGCTGCGTCACGTCCTTGTACGCGTGGCCGGTCGGGTGCACCACGTCGGCGGCGAAGGCGAGCACCCGGTCGAACAGGTCCGGTTCGAGCTCCGAGGTCACGTACTTCACGCTCTCGTCGAAGCGCGGCTCGCCGAAGTGCGCGAGGCGATCCGCGTTGAGCACCTCGCCGTCATCCGTCCACAGCGGCGCGTCGAGACCGAGCGCCTCGGTCGCCGACCGGTGGACGAGTGACGACATCGTGCGGGGGAGGGCCACGATGACCAACGAGGGCGGTCCGGTCACGTCGCCATCCTGCCTGTACGGTGCGCACCGTGCGCGGCCGGCGCGTCCGCATCGCCTTCTTCAACCCCTTCTTCGACGAGTGGCCGTCGGTCGGACGGCACGAGTGCGCCACGCCGGCGGAGTTCGGTCATGGCCCTGCCTCGGTTGCGATGGCCGACGCGCTCGTGTTCCACCTTCCCACCCTGCACGTCGAGCAATTGGATGCGGTCGAGCGACGGAGCGGGCAGCTGTGGGTCGGCTGGTCGTTGGAGAGCCCCGCGTCGTGCCCGCTGCTCCACGAGCCGTCCACCCGCCGGCGCTTCGACCTGCTGATGACCTACGAGCGGTCGAGCGATGTGTGGCACCCGTACCTCGACCGGGCGTCGTTCGAGTCGTACGTGCGGGTGCCGCGCCATGACGCGCCGGATCCCGTCGTGTGGGTGCAGTCGAACCCCGACGACTCGAGCGGGCGGTTGACGTACGCCTCCGAACTGATGAAGCGCGTCCGGGTGGCGAGCTACGGCGAGCTCGGTACGACGCACCCGGGCCCGTTGCCGGGGGGCGCGGCAGCACGGCGAGCCCTGTACGGCCGGCACAAGTTCACGCTCGCCTTCGAGAACGCGATCGCGTCGGACTACGTGACCGAGAAGTTCTACGAGCCGCTCGTCGCGGGCTCGGTGCCCGTATACCGCGGCGCGCCCGAGATCGCGGAGTTCGCACCGTCGGGTTCGTTCGTCGACGCGTCACGCTTCGAGTCCGCGGTCGCCCTCGCCGAGCACCTCGACCGTCTCGACCGCGACGACGGCGCGTACGCCGCCTTCCACGAGTGGCGGGCGCGCCCGCTCGAGCCGCACGTGGTCGCGCTCCTCGAACGTGTCCGAGAGCGGCCGCTGTGCCGGCTCGCCGCCGCCGTTGCCGCGATCGCCCGATGACGGCCGATCGGCCGGCGTCGGCGGCGGGCTGGTACCCCGACCCGTGGCGGCAGGCGCCGGTGCGATGGTGGGACGGCCGGCAGTGGACGCCCTACCTCGGCGGTCCACCACCGCCGCCGAGATCCTCGCCACCACCCGCGACGTTCGCTGCCGCGGCGTTGCCGATCGCGGTGGGCGGCATCGTCGTGACGGTCGTCGTGGCGCGGGTGCTCTCGAGCGTCGCGTTCCCGGCACTGGGTGCGCCCGACTGGCTGAAGCTCACCGTGTTCTACATCGAGGTGTTCGGCGGGCTCTACGCGACGTGCCGTCTCGCCAGCCGCCGCCACGGTACGGGCAGCGTGCGCCGCGACTACGGGGTTCGTTGGCGGCCGATGGATCTCGTGTGGTGCGTTGCCGCCTTCTTCGCGGCGCGGTGGTTGCAGGTGCTGGTCCTCCTCGGGTTCAGTGGGCAGCTCGACAAGCTGTCGCGCCTCGTCGAGGGCGCCGAGCACGTGTCGACGGCGGCGTTCGTCGTGTTCGCCGTGTCCGCGGTGATCGGTGCGCCGATCTTCGAGGAGCTGTGCTTCCGCGGCCTGCTGCAACGCTCGCTCACCGCACGCACGAGCCGATGGGTCGCCATCGCCGTGCAGGGGTTGGCATTCGGTGCGTACCACACCGTGCCCGAGCTCGGTTGGACGAACGTCCCCTACGTGCTGTCGCTGTCGTGCTTCGGGTTCGCGGCCGGGTTCCTCGCCGACCGCACGCGCCGCCTCGGCGGCGGCATGTCGACGCACTTCGTCAACAACATGCTCAGCGTGATCGTGATCGCTGTTCGCCGGTGAGGCGTACGCTGCCGCGATGACCGCGCCACTCGATCTCATCGAGGCGCTGGCGGTGCAAGAGGTGGAGCTCGTCCCGGGCGTGCGGCACGTCGAGGTGTACACGATGCGCGGGCTGCTCACGGTGCTCTGGCACGGTCCCCGTGACGCGTCGCGCGTGGTCGTCGCCTGCGGTGGCGCGATGGGCGGGCTGCTCGGTCCCGCCAGCGGGCTCTACCAGGAGCTCGGCGAAGCGCTCGCGGCGCGCGGCATCGGGACGTTGCGCGTCGGCTACCGGCAGCCGAACGACCTCGACCTGTGCACGATCGACCTGTGCGCGGCGGTGGATCTCGCGGCGCGTGCGGGTGCGGCGCACGCGATCACGATGGGGCACTCCTTCGGTGGCGCGATCGCCATCCGCACCGCGTGCGCCTTGGGCGACGCGGTGGCCGGCGTGGTGACGTTCGCGACGCAATCGGCCGGATGCGAGCACGCCGACGAGCTCGCAGGCCGCCCGCTGCTCATGTTCCACGGCGACCGCGACGAGCTGTTGCCCGTGCAGGCGAGTGAGATGGTGCGCTTCATCGCCGAGACGGGTGAGCTCGTCGTCCTTCCCGGCGAGGGTCACTTGTTCTCGCACGCCCGCGACGTGCTGCTGGCGCGCACGGTTGCGTTCGTGGAGGACGTGCTGCCGGCGCCGTAAGGCGCTACTTCTGGTGGGCGACGGCGCTCACGCACTTGCCGTGATCGCTGTCGTGCGGGCAGGTGTGCGCCGCGGACGACACCGATGCGCCGTGGTTGTCCGGATGGTCGTGCGAGCTCGACGTGTCCGCCGAGTCGGGTGCGTCGGACCCGCTGTCGTCGGATTCCGTCTCGGTCGCGTCGGTCTGGTCGGATCCGGTGTCGCCCGACTGCACGTCGGAGGACTCCGTGTCGGAGCCGGCGGTGTCCGACGACTGGGCGGTCGTCGACGACGAAGTCGAGGACGTCGACGTCGAGTCGACCGTCGCGGCCGGGCCGCTCCCGGCGGTCAGGGCGAGGGCGGCACCGCCCACTCCGAGGAACGTGAGGACGAGGGCGAGGGCAACGACGGTCTTCTTCACGGAACTCCGATCGGCACGTACGGCCCGCCACTTGACGGTGCCACGCCCACGCGCCCGCGAACCTATCGTTGGCGCGTGTCCGTTGCGCCCGCGGTGGTCCTGCTCTCCGGTGGTGTCGACTCGGCGACGACGGCGGCCATCGCCCAACGGGACGGTTTCGACGTGCACGCCCTCAGCTTCCGCTACGGCCAGCGGCACGCCGTCGAGCTCGACGCGGCGGCCGCGGTCGCTCGGCAACTCGGTGTGCGCGAGCACCGCGTCGTCGACGTCGACCTCCGCGCCTTCGGCGGGTCGGCGCTCACCGACGACATCGCGGTACCGAAGGGCCGGCACATCGATGCCGACGACATCCCGGTGACGTACGTGCCCGCCCGCAACACGATCTTCCTGTCGTTCGCGCTGGCGTACGCAGAGGTCATCGGCTCGAGTGACGTGTTCCTCGGCGTGAACGCGGTCGACTACAGCGGTTACCCCGACTGCCGTCCCGAGTTCGTCGCCGCGTTCGAGGTCATGGCGCGGCTGGCGACGAAGGCCGGCGTCGAAGGACGCCAGCACCTGCGCGTGCACGCGCCGCTCATCACGTTCGGCAAGGCCGACATCATCCGCACCGCGGTCGATCTCGGCGTCGACCTGGCAGCGACGATCAGCTGCTACGACCCGAGCGACGACGGTGGCGCGTGCGGCGCCTGCGACGCGTGCCAGCTGCGACGCGAAGGGTTCGTGGCGGCCGGCGTCGCGGACGTGACGCGGTACGCGTCACTCGCCAGCTGATGGGCTACGTCGTCAAGGAGGTCTTCGCGACGCTGCAGGGCGAAGGTGCGCACACAGGACGCGCCGCCGTGTTCTGCCGCTTCGCCGGGTGCAACCTGTGGTCGGGGCGTGAAGCGCACCGCGCCGGCGCGGTGTGCCGGTTCTGCGACACGGACTTCGTCGGCACGGACGGTCCCGGCGGAGGGCACTTCGCGGACGCGAGCGCGCTGGCAGCGCATGCCGCGGCGACGGCACACGCCCGCTACATCGTGTGCACGGGTGGGGAACCACTGCTGCAACTCGACGACGCGCTCGTGGACGCGCTGCACGGACACGGGTTCACGGTGGCGATCGAGACGAACGGCACGCTGCCGGTACCCGACGGCGTCGACTGGGTGTGCGTCAGTCCGAAGGCGGACGCCGAGCTCGCCGTCACCAGCGGCGACGAACTGAAGCTCGTGTACCCGCAGGACGGTGCGCCGCCCGAGCGCTACGCCGCACTCGACTTCGACCACTTCTTCCTGCAACCGATGGACGGCCCGCGCCGCGAGGCGAACACCCTCGCCGCCATCGACTACTGCGTGGCCCATCCGCAGTGGCGGCTGAGCATCCAGACGCACAAGTACCTCGGGATCCCGTGAACGTCTTCAAGGAGTTCACGTTCGAAGCGGCGCACCGGCTGCCGAACGTCGCGCCCGGCCACAAGTGCGCTCGGTTGCACGGCCACTCCTTCCGCGTCGAGGTGCACGTGGAGGGCGTGGTCGGCGCCGAGTCCGGTTGGGTGCTCGACTTCGCCGACATCGACCGGGCCTTCGCGCCGTTGCACGACCAACTCGACCATCGGTACCTCAACGAGATCGACGGCCTCGACAACCCGACGAGCGAGCGCGTCGCGGAGTGGATCTGGGCTCGGCTCGAAGGCACGCTCCCCGGCCTTTCGTCGGTCGTGGTGCGGGAAACGTGCACCGCGGGCGTGGAGTTCAGGGGAGCTCGGCCGTCGCCTCCGTGACGATGCCGCCGCGCGTGTGCTGCGTCACCACGACGGTGACGTGGGACGGCGCCGCCGCCCGTTGCACCTCGGTGGCGATGTCAACGGCGAGTTGCTCGCAGAACGCGGCCTTGTCGCGGAAGGACCAGAGGTAGAGCTTCAGCGACTTCGACTCGATGCACCGTTCGTTCGGCGCGTAGTCGATCTCGACCGTGGAGAAGTCCGGTTGCCCGGTGATCGGGCACAGCGAGGTGAGCTCGTCGGAGCTGAACCGCACGCGCGTGCAGTGCTCGGGCGCCGGAAACGTCTCGAGGTGGTCGATCGGCGTGCGGACCTCGCGACCGAGGACGGGGTCATCCACTGCGAGCGAGCGTAGTGACCTCGATGCGGCGGTCGATGCGGACCGCCTCCAGCAACTGGCGATCGTGCGTGACGAGGACGACCGTGCCTTCGAACGTGTCGAGCGCCTGCTCGAGCTGCTCGATGGCCGGAAGATCGAGATGGTTCGTCGGCTCGTCGAGGACGAGGCAGTTGACGCCACGGGCCATCAACAGCGCGAGCACGGCGCGCGTTCGCTCGCCGGGCGACAGCGACGTCGCCGGGCGGCCCACATGGTCCGCACCGAGACCGAACTTGGCGAGCAGCGAGCGGGCGTCCTGTTGGCGGGTGAGGCCGCTGGCGGTGACGAAGGCGTCCAGCGTCGACGCCGTGGTCGAGAGCTGCGCGCGCGCCTGGTCGATCTCGCCGACGACGACGCCGGGGCCGAGCCACTGCGTGCCGGACTCGAGTGGGATGCGTCCGAGCAACGCACCGAGCAGCGTTGTCTTGCCGCTGCCGTTGGGTCCGAGGATCGCAACCCGTTCCGCCCAACCGATCTCCAGCGACACCGGCCCGAGCACGAAGTCGCCGCGGCGCACGACGGCGTCGTCGAGGCGTGCCACCACGGCACCGGCGCGCGGCGCGCTCGCGATCTCGAGGTCGAGGCGCCAGCCCTCCCACGGTTTGTCGACCACGTCGAGCCGTTCGAGCGCCTTCTCGGTGATGCGCACCTTGGCGGCCTGCTTCTCGGTGCGGTTCAGGAAGAAGTCGCGTTGCGCCTTGTCGTTGTCCTTCGGTCGCTTCGACAGCTTGCGCGCCCCCTGCGACGCCCACTGCCGTTGCTCGCGTGCCCGTTGCTCGAGGGCGCGCCGCTTGTCGGCGTAGTCCTCGTACGCCTCCTGCGCGTGCCGGTGCGCCGTGGCGCGCTCTTCCAGGTACGCGTGCCACCCTCCCTCGAACCGGCGGGCGCGGTGCGAGTGCTCGTCGAGCTCGAGCACGCTCGTGATCGTGCGTTCGAGGAAGGCGCGGTCGTGGGACACGACGACGGCACCGCCCGCCAGCTCCGTGAGGAAACGCTCGAGCCGGTCGAGACCGGCGAAGTCGAGATCGTTGGTCGGCTCGTCGAGAAGGAACACGTCGAATTGCGCGAGGAGGACGGCGGCCAGCGACGTGCGTGCCGCTTCGCCGCCGGACAGCGTGGTCATGTCCTGGTCGAGCAGTCGCTCGTCGAGACCGATGTCGGCCCACACCGGACCGATCCTGGCGTCGAGGTCCGCGCCGCCGAGCGCCAGCCACCGCGTCAGCGCGGCGTCGTAGTCGTGGGCGGCACCGGCTGCTTCGTCGGCGACCGCGACGGTCGCCCGCTCCAGGTCGGCGTGGGCGTTCGCCACACCCGTGCGGCGGGTGAGGAAGGCGCGGACGGTCTCGCCCGGGCGTCGTTCGGGTTCCTGTGGCAGGTACCCGACCGTGGCATCGGGCGGGGCGAGCCGCACGGAACCGGCGTCCGGCGCGACGGTGCCGGCGAGGATGCGCAGCAACGTCGACTTCCCGGTGCCGTTGGGCGCCACGAGCCCGATGCGGTCACGGGGCGCGACGACGACACCCACCTCGTCGAGCACGAGGTGATCGCCGAAGCTGATCGTGACGTCGCGCGCGACGAGGGTGGCAGGCACGTCGAGGAGTCTGGCGGCCCGCTACGAGTACAGCGCGTCGATTTCCGCGGCGTACTTGGCGTGGATGCCGCGGCGCTTCAGCTTCGACGTCGGTGTGAGCTCCTCCGAGTCCGGCAGCCACTCGTCGCCGAGCACACGGATCTTCTTCACGCGCTCGGCGTTGTTGAACGTCTTCATCACCTCGGCGACACCCCGTTCGATCTCGTCGACGATCGACGGGTTCTCGGCGAGATCGGCGAGCGAGTCGTACGCGATGCCGTGGGCGCGGGCCCACGCGGGCGCCGTCTCGGGATCGAGCACGACCAGCGCGGCGACGAACGGCCGTTGGTCACCGATGGCGCACGCCTGCCCGACGAGCGGGACGGACTTCAGGGCCGCCTCGAGGTTGGCGGGGCTGATGTTCTTGCCGCCGGCGGTGATGATCAGCTCCTTCTTGCGGTCGACGATGCGGAAGTAGCCGTCGCCGTCGATCTCGCCGATGTCACCCGAGTGCAGCCATCCGTCGGCATCGAGGGCCTCCGCCGTCTTCTCGGGGTCGTCGAGGTAGCCGAGGAACACGTTGCCGCCGCGGCACACCACCTCGTTGTCGTCGGCCAGCTTCACCTCGCAGCCGGGGATGGGTGGGCCGACGGTGCCGGGCTTGATGCGGGTCGGCGTCCACGTCATCGGCCCCGACGACTCGGACATCCCGTAGATCTCCGACAACGGCACGCCGATGGCGACGTACCACTCGAGCAGCTCGCGGTTGATCGGTGCGGCGCCGCTGATCGCGAACTTCACCTGATCGAGCCCGACGGCGACCTTCACCGGGTTGAACGCGACCTCTTGGAGGAAGTCCCACGTGGCGTCCTGCTCCGGTGTCGAACGACCCCACGCGCGTGCCAACGCGATCGGCTTCGCCGCTTCGACGCCTTCCGCGAACTGCTGCGCCTTCGTGGCATCGGCGGACAGCGCGGCGACGACGCCGGCGTGCAACTTCTCCCACACGCGCGGCACACCGAACATCATCTGCGGGCGGACCTCGCGCAGGTACGACGCGATCTGCCCGGGGTCGGGGCACGTGGTCACCTCGTAGCCGTTGATGACCTGCATGTAGTGGCTCGTCATGCGCTCGGCGATGTGCGCCATGGGCAGGTACGACACCAGGCGGAAACCGACGGGGTCGAACTCCTCGCCGAGCGCGCGTAGCAGGCTCTCGGCGGTCCACATCACGTTGTGGTGGGACAGCATCACGCCCTTCGGCGGCCCGGTGGTGCCCGACGTGTAGATGACCGTCGCCAGCGTGTCGGG
>Ga0070741_10004020_pt1 | contig 35065 bp, 32 predicted proteins | sample Coa_R1_4_FD_66440 | JGI IMG/M metagenome (GOLD analysis project Ga0070741, IMG submission 66440) | Surface soil microbial communities from Centralia Pennsylvania, which are recovering from an underground coalmine fire - Coalmine... | ecosystem: Environmental > Terrestrial > Soil > Unclassified ... | reverse complement strand
GGTTGTAGACGGTCACCTCGTGGCCGCCCTTGACGACGAGATGTCCTGCCATGGGGAAGCCCATGACGCCGAGACCGAGAAAAGCGACTTTAGCCATTTGTGCAATCCTGGGGTTCTGCCGGCGCATTGATGAGCCGGGCATGATCGTGAGGGGGACGGTAGACTGGCTTTTCGTGCTGGAAAAACCGGCTCCGCCTTCACCCGCGGCCTGAGAGCATTGCCCTAAGTATCGGCAACGGCGCCATTTGGCGGGCGGGCAGGGTTTTATGCTAGCATGGTGCAATAGTCGAGTTTCAAAACAAAAAGGGAGAGAGATCATATGGGCATGAGCGTAGGCGTGCTTGATCATTTCAATATCCGGACCCGCAGGCTCGCCGATACCGTTCGGTTCTATGAGGACGTCCTGGGTCTTGAAAAAGGGGCTCGGCCGAATTTCGCGTTTCCCGGCGCCTGGATGTACAGCGAGGGCAAGGCGGTGGTTCATCTGGTCGATATTTCGTCGACCGACGAGGCACAAAAGCCGGATTCCGGCGTAGTTCATCATGTCGCCTTCGTGAGCCGGGGCTTTGACGCCATGAAAACGCGGCTCTCGTCGAAGGCCATGCCATTCGATGCGCGGCAGGTTCCGGGCGGCGACCTCTGGCAGATCTTCGTCAACGACCCCAACGGCGTGATGATTGAGCTGAACTACGAGGCGGCCCAGGAGCAGGGCGGATCGGCGCCCACGATGCGCACCGACGACCCCGGCAAGCGGTAGCCTTTCGCGTAAAAAGGCTCTATGGGGCACTCGAAAGAATTCAGGAGATGCCCCGTGGGCGTGACGCAACAACAGGTTCAGGACGCCCTCGCAAGAGTGGCCACGCCGCGCGGCGTGGCCTTGACCAATGCGAACGTGCTGTCGCCGATCTCGGCCACTGGCGGCAAGGTGTTTTTCTCGATCAATGTTGAAGCCAGCGAAGCGCGCGCCTGGGAAAGCGTGCGCGCTGCCGCAGAGGCGGCCGTGCGCGCCATTCCCGGCGTCGAGACCGCGATGGTGGCGCTGACCGCCGAACGCAAGGCGGGCCAGGCGGCTCCTCCGGCACCGCATCGCCATGCCGCTGGCGTGCAGAACGTTGCAAGCCACCGGCCGCCGCAGGGCGGGCCTTCGCCGATGTCGCGGCAGGCGGAAATTCCCGGCGTCGCCGCCATCATTGCGGTCGCTTCCGGAAAGGGCGGCGTCGGCAAATCCACCACCGCGCTCAACCTGGCGCTCGGCCTGCGCGATTCCGGCCTGCGCGTCGGCCTGCTTGACGCCGATATTTACGGGCCGTCGGTGCCGCGTTTGACCGGCATTCGCGAAAAGCCGCAGCTCAACGACGAGCGCAAGATGATCCCGCATCAAAAGTTCGGCCTTGCGATCATGTCGATCGGCTTCCTCGTCGAAGAGGAGACCGCGATGATCTGGCGCGGGCCGATGGTGATGTCGGCCGTGACGCAGATGCTGCGCGACGTCGCCTGGGGGCAGCTTGACGTGCTGGTGGTCGACATGCCGCCGGGCACCGGCGATGCGCAGCTCACGCTCGCGCAGACCGTGCCGCTCAAGGGCGCCATCATCATCTCGACGCCGCAGGACCTGTCGCTGATCGATGCGCGGCGGGGACTTGCGATGTTCAAGAAGGTCAACGTGCCCGTGCTCGGCATCATCGAGAACATGAGTTACTTCCAGTGTCCGCATTGCGGCACCCAATCCGACATCTTCGGTCACGGCGGCGCGCGTCACGAGGCGGAGCGTCTCGGGGTACCGTTCCTCGGCGAAATTCCGCTGCACATCTCGATCCGCACCACCTCGGATGCCGGGACCCCCGTCGTCGAGAGCGAGCCTGCGGGCGCGCATGCGGCGATCTACCGTGCGATCGGGGCCAAGGTCCGCGAGCAACTCCAGGGGGCGATCGCGGCGGCCTGACGCAGACGGGATGAGCCTATCAGACTTTCGTTTAATCAGTGATTTGCAGGGGTTGCCCGGTTTCGGCTCGTCTGGCTTCCATGTTAAAGCCGCGTGAGAGCCGAGCGAAGAATCGGGACCTGCCTGCCTTACCCAAGGAGATGCCTTAAATGAAGCGCCGTGATTTTTTGAAGGTTTCAGCAGTGGGAGCAGCCGCCAGCGCCGTGGCCGCGCCGGCGATTGCGCAGTCCTCCCCGGAAATCAAATGGCGCATGACGTCGAGTTTCCCGAAGTCGCTGGACACGATCTACAACGGCGCGACGGAGATGGCCAAGTACGTCGCCGAGATGACCGACAACAAATTCCAGATCCAGGTTTTTGCGGCCGGTGAAGTCGTCCCCGGCCTGCAAGCACTCGATGCGACCTCGAACGGGACGGTCGAGCTGAGCCACACGGTCTCGTATTATTATGTCGGCAAGGACCCGACGTTTGCGATCTACGCTTCGGTGCCGTTCGGCCTGAATGCGCGCATGCAGAATTCATGGTGGTATCAGGGCGGCGGCGAGCAACTCGGCAACGAGTTCTTCAAGAAGTTTAACGTGATCGGATTCGCGGCCGGCAACACCGGCACCCAGATGGGCGGCTGGTTCCGCAAGGAGATCAAGACGGTTGCCGATCTTTCGGGGTTGAAATTCCGCATCGGCGGCATCGCGGGACAGGTGCTGCAAAAAGTCGGCGTCGTGCCGCAGCAACTGGCGGGCGGCGATATTTATCCCGCGCTCGAAAAAGGCACGATCGATGCCGCCGAATGGGTTGGCCCCTATGACGACGAGAAGCTCGGCTTCCAGAAGGTCGCCAAGTATTACTACTATCCCGGCTTCTGGGAAGGCGGTCCGATGGTCCATGCCTTCTGCAATCTCGAGAAGTGGAATTCGCTGCCGAAGAATTATCAGGCGATTCTCGCCAACGCGGCCGCCAACGCCAATACATGGATGGCCGCGCGTTACGACATGCAGAACCCGTCGGCCTTGAAGCGGCTGGTTGCCGGCGGCACGCAGCTTCGGCCCTTCACCAACGAAGTGCTGGAAGCGTGCCTGAAGGCGACCAACGAATTGTGGGCGGAAATTTCCGCCAAGAATGCCGACTTCAAGAAATCGATCGACGCGATGCAGGCCTATCGCTCCGACGAATACCTGTGGTGGCAGGTCGCCGAGTACACGTTCGACAGCTTCATGATCCGCTCGCGAACCCGCGGCTAGTACCAGCAACGACGCTGCGACGGCTGGCGACGAGCCAGCCGCCGCGCCGCGGCCGATCCGTCAACTGAAGAAGCCATGCCGCAGCAACTCGGCGCCTGCGGCAATCACGGCGATCAACACCAGCTTCCTGAATGTCTCAGGTGCGATCTTGTCGCGCATGTGCTGTCCGGCATACATGCCGACCGCGACCGGCAACATCGCCCCCGTCGAGACAGACACGTCGATCCAGCTGAACTCGCGGCTCGCCGTCAGAAGGACCGCCAGAAAGGCTGAGGAAACGACGAGAAACAGCGATGCTTCCTTGGTGAACGCCTGTCCGCGCAATCCCTTGGCAAGCAGAAATATGAAGACAAGCGGTCCCGACATCGCAGCCAGGCCTCCGAGAATCCCGCCGAAAAATCCGAATGCGATGCCGGCCGGCAAAACCAGTCGCGGCTGAAGCTGCAGCTTCGGCGCGAGCAGCGTCATGCCGCCGACCCCGATCAGCACCAGGCCCGCGATCATCCTTGCAACATTCGCATCGAGCGCCAATAGGACACGGACGCCGAGGAACAGGCCGGGAATCATGCCGAGCAGCACCGGCGTCAGTTGCATGAGGCATCGTCCGGTCTTTCCGCCCTCCAGCGCCTGCGGCAGGTTGCTGAAGACCAACGGCATGCTCAGCAGCATGGCCGCCGATTTGACGTCGATGAACAGTGACAGCAGCGGCAGTGCGACGATGGGCATGCCGACCCCGATGATCCCCTTCAGGAAGCCGGCGACGATCAGGCTGCAAGCCACAGCAGCAATGATGCTTGCATGTTCGAAAGAAAGACCGCTCATCAACATCGCGTCTGATTTCCAGCTTCCGGATTGCCGGCTGCATCCTTAGGCCCCGAGGTTCGCCATTGTCGCGCGCGAACGGTTCGGCCCATGCCGAACCGTTTTCGATTGATGCGCGCGCCGTATCGGCGATAGGCTTCAAGGATGGTCGCGGCGGCAAATCTGGTGGAAGTGGCTGCGCTCGTCGGTGATACCGCGCGAGCCACGATGCTGAACGCCCTGATGGGCGGCCAGTCGCTGACGGCCACTGAACTAGCTTATTGCGCCAATGTCTCGCGCTCGACGGCGAGCGATCATCTGAGCAAGCTGGTTGCCGCGCGGCTCCTGACTGTCACGCGCAAGCGCCGCTTCAGTTATTACCGGATCGCCTCACCGCTGGTTGCGACGATGCTGGAGAGTATCAAGGTCGTCGCCGCCATCGAGGTGCCGCCGCGCCGCCAGCCGCGGTCAGCCAATGACCAGGCCCTCCGTTTTGCCCGAAGTTGCTACGATCACCTGGCTGGCCAGGTGGGTGTCGCCGTCACCGATGCGCTTGTCGCCATGGGGCACATCGTGCTCACCGATGATGGCGGTGAGCTCACGCCGTCGGGCGCGCGTTTCCTTGCTGCGTTCGGCGTCGATCTGACGCCGCGCAGTCGGCGGATCTTCTGCCAGCCTTGCCTCGACTGGAGCGAGCGCCGCTATCACCTCAAGGGCCTGGTCGGCGCCCGGATTCTGGATCGTCTGCTGGCGCTCGGATGGCTGAAATCGGCTCCTGGCAGCCGCGCGCTCCAGCTGACGTCGTCAGGAAAAGCGGGGCTGTCCGAAACCTTCGGGATCGAGCTCAACAGAGAGGGTACGCCGACCCTCGGCTCAAGCGACCCACGGCGGCTCACAGCTTAGGCTTTAGTCGATGCTTACGCTGCGGCGGAGGGGCCGGGCGTATTGCGTTGCGACATTAGATGTCATGGAAATCCCCGAACGGATGTTCCATGCTCGCGACAAGCCTCGAAACGAAGGCTGACACAGATCATCAAAAACCAAGCGGGAAGGGGATTCCATGAAGCGTCGCGAGTTTATCAAAGTCACAGGATTAGGCGCCGCGGCAGCGGCGAGCATTGCAGCTCCCGCCATCGCGCAATCGATGCCGGAGCTCCGCTGGCGCATGACGACGAGCTGGCCAAAATCGCTCGACACGCTGCATGGCGCTGCCGAGATCATGGCCAAGGTCGTCGGCGAGGCCACCGACAACAAGTTTCAGATCCAGACCTTCGCCGCCGGCGAGATCGTGCCGGGCTTGCAGGTGCTCGATGCCGTGCAGAACGCGACCGTCGAGATGGGGCACACTGCGTCCTACTATTATTTCGGCAAGGACGCCGCATTCACCTTCGGCTCGTCGATCCCATTCGGACCGAATTCACGCCTCAACCAGGCCTGGTACATGTTCGGCGGCGGCAAGGAGCTGCTCAACGAATTCTACAAGGGCTACAACGTCACCTCGCTGCTCGCCGGCAACACTGGCTGTCAGATGGGCGGCTGGTTCCGCAAGGAAGTGACCTCGGTCGCCGATCTGCAGGGCCTGAAATTCCGCATCGGTGGCTTTGCCGGGCGCGTGATGCAAAAGCTCGGCTGCGTGCCGCAGCAACTCGCCGGCGGCGACATCTATCCCGCACTCGAAAAAGGCACCATCGACGCCGCGGAATGGGTCGGTCCCTATGACGACGAGAAGCTCGGCTTCTACAAGGTCGCACCGCATTATTACTTCCCCGGCTGGTGGGAAGGCGGCCCGATGCTGCTTGCGATCGTCAACCTCGACAAATGGAATGCGCTGCCGAAGTACTATCAATCCCTGCTCGAGCAGGCGGGCCACTTCGCCAACAACTGGATGATGGCGAAATACGACGCGCAGAATCCGATGGCGCTGCGCAAGCTGCTTGCGAGCGGCACCAAGCTGCATCCGTTCCCGGCGCCGGTGATGGAAGCCTCATTCAAGGCGGCGAAAGAGTTGCACAGTGAAGTCTCGGCCACCAATTCCAACTTCAAGAAACTGTATGACTCGCTGACGTCGTTTTCGAACAACGGTTATCAGTGGTTCCAGGTCGCCGAAGTCGGCTACGACAACTTCATGGCGCGGCATTCGCAGAGCTGACACCGCGCCCGCACGGATCTGGATCGCGCCGGGGCAAACGCTTGGGATGCGATCCAGACCGGCTCCTTTGCCTCGGATGCGGAACCGCGCCAGCGCTTGTCCCGGTCATGTAACTGCCGCATCACTTTCTGATAGTGTCGGGAGTGAACGTAGGCGAAGCGTGTTCCTCGACTACGTGTTCCTCCATGCGGTGAAAGCCAGCAGCGCTCGTCGACCAGACTGAGCGGCTGAGCAAGGCAAGCCAATGAAGATGCCGGGCGAGGGTGCCAGACCTGAAGGCTGGATTGGCGCGGTGAGCGACCGTCGTCAGAACATGCCTGTGATCACCGTCTTCCTCATTCTTGGTCTGGTCGCGGGGCTGCATTGGGCAGTCTGGCGCTTGGCAGAGCCATCGACGACCGCCGCGCTCGTCGAAGGGAAGCTGCCGAGCGTCTCGTACAACCGCTTTTCCAGGCCTTCCTCGCTGGATTCGGGCGTACCGGAGGAGCGGATTCGCGCCGATCTCACCGCGATCGCCAAACAGGCAAAGGCGGTGCGCACCTATGCCTCAACGCAAGGTTTGGAACGGGTCCCGGAGATCGCCGCCGAACTCGGACTGAAGGTCACGCAGGGCATCTGGATCGGTAAGGACGACGCCAGAAACGAGCGCGAGATCGAGACTGCGCTCGACCTCGCGCGGCGCAATCCCAATATCATCCGCCTGGTCGTCGGCAATGAAGTCATCTTCCGGCGTGAACGCAGCGCAGGCGAGCTTGCCGACATCATTCGACGCGTCAAGCGAGACAGCCCGGTGCCGGTGGCGACCGCCGACAACTGGAAAACATTTATCGACCATCCGGAGCTTGTCGACGCGGTGGACCAGGTGTTCGCGCATATCATTCCCTATTGGGAGGGAATGCCGAAGAAGAGCGCCGTCGCGGGATCGCTTGCGATCTACGACAAGCTCGTTGCGGCCTATCCAGGCAAGAAAATCGTCATTGGGGAGTTCGGTTGGCCAAGCGCAGGGCACAATTTCGAGCGCGCCGTCCCGGGTCCGATCAAGCAGGCCGCCTTGCTGCGTGACTTCGTTGCGGAAGCCGACCAGCTTGGCATCGACTACAATATCATCGAGGCGATCGATCAGCCCGAAAAGCTGTTCGAGGGCAATGTCGGTCCCTATTGGGGCATCCTCGACGCTTCATTGCGGCCAAAATTTTCGTGGGCAGGTCCGCTTGTCGATGCCGACTACTGGAAGGCGGGTCTGCTCGCGATCCTGATCGGTTCGTTTTTTTCGCTCTCGATTTTGGCGCTGCCGGGAGCGACCATCGGCCAGGCGGCCGTGCTCGCCTGCGCCGATCATTTGGTCGGCGACTGGTGCGCCGGCGTCCAGGCGTACTGGCACGACCACTACCTCCTGCATGGCGAATTGCTGACGTTTGCGATCGCGCTTCCGCTCATGGGTCTGCTAGCGCCGATCGTGCTGTTTCGGGTGCACGAGATGGCGACCGTCGCTCTCGGAGGCAAGCCGACGCGGCTGCTCGATCTGCTATCGCCGGCAGCGGGCGCGCGCTTGCCCAAGGTCTCGATACACATTCCCGCCTATCGGGAGCCGCCGGACATGCTGCTGCGGACCATCGATTCGGTGGCCGAGCTCGACTATCCGGATTTCGAGTGCGTGGTCGTCATCAACAATACGCCCGATCCGGCATTCTGGAAGCCGATCGAAAAGCGCTGCCAGGAACTCGGCGAGCGTTTCAAGTTTGTCTGCGTGCAGAATCTCAAGGGCTTCAAGGCCGCCGCGCTGCGGCTCGCGATGACGAAGACCGCTGATGACGCCGAGATCATCGGCGTCATCGACGCTGACTATACGGTCGATCCGCATTGGCTGCGGGATCTCGTTCCCGGCTTTGCGGATCCGCAGGTCGGATTGATCCAGGCGCCGCAGGATCATCGTGACGGCTGCCGGAGTTCGATCCACGCGGCCATGAACGCGGAATATGCCGGTTTCTTCGATATCGGAATGGTGGAGCGCAACGAAGTGAACGCGATCATCGTTCACGGCACGATGTGCCTGATCCGTCGCAGCGCATTGGATGCTGCGGGCGGTTGGTCGAGCGACACGATCTGCGAAGACAGCGACCTCGGCCTCACGATCCTGGAGCTTGGCTGGCGTGCCCACTACACCAATCGCCGCTACGGCTGGGGATTGCTGCCGCAAGACTATCTGGCGTTCAAGACGCAGCGGGCGCGGTGGGCCGGCGGCGCCGTGCAGATCGTCAAGAAACACTGGCGGCGGTTCCTGCCGGGCGGGAGCCAGCTCGACCACGATCAGAAACGCGAATTCGCGTTCGGCTGGCTCAGCTGGTTCGGGTCCGAAATCGTTGCCGTCGCGGCTGCGGTGCTCAATCTGATCTGGGTGCCGTTCGTCGTGTTCCAGGTTGTCGCCATCCCGGATCCGCTGTTGCTGCTGCCAAGCATTGCGGCCTTCCTGGTGTCGCTGCTCCATTTCGTCAGCGCGTATCGCAAGCGGGTCGCGATTCCAGTCCGGCAGATGCTTGGCGCTCTCGTTGTTTTCATGTCGGTGCAATGGACGGTTGCGAGCGCAGCCTTCAAAGCAGCACTTCCCGAACGGCAAAGCTATTTCCATCGCACCCGCAAGGGAGGAAGTGGCCCTGTGCGCGGACACTTTCCGGCGACGTCAGAAGCCGTGCTCGGCACGCTGCTGTTCGCGGCTGGTGTCATTGTTTTTGTGACCAACACTTACCGGCTCCTCGAGACCGATTTGTTCGGCGCCATCCTGATGATTCAGAGCCTTCCGTTTCTGTCGGCGGTGGCGGTAGCGGGGTTCGAGCGCCTTGGCGGACCCGCGAGCGAACCTGCCTTGCCCTGTTAAAGAAGAGCGGCAAGCGCGATCGCGCGCATTGAACCTTAGGGGACCCAGCTGCGACTTCGGTAGGTCAGATCCATTTCGCTACCGAGGCTTATTTCATGACCAAGTCGCATTCAGCCATGGCGCCAACCCTCGCACTTTGCTCCATTTTCTGGGTCCTGGCTGGCTCGGCGCCGGCACATGCCCAGCTGATCTCGGATGAAGACGCGCGCGTGTGCGCCAAGCCGACGGCGGACGAAACCATTACGAGCTGCTCGGCCGTGATCGACGCCGGCACGCTTTCCGGCAGGCAGCTTGCCGCCGCTTACGCCCAGCGAGGCTACGCTCGCACGCTCAAGCGCAGCCTCACCGACGCCGAGGCGGACCTCGATCAGGCCATCAAGACCGATCCGGACTATCCGGCCGGCTATGCCAACCGCGCCAATTTCTGGATTGTGACCCACAAGTTCGATCGCGCGATGACTGACGCCGAGCAGGCGGTTCGCCTCGATCCCAAGCTGCCGGTCGCCTATTTCACCCGCGGCGGCGCAGCGCTCAACCTTGGCCAGTACGACCGCGCCATTGCGGACTACACCGAAGTCCTGAAATTGCGCCCGGCGAGCACCGACAGCCTGAACCTGCGTGGCGTTGCCTATTACCGCAAGGGCGACGACGCCAAGGCGGTCGCCGATTATTCGGAAATTCTGAAAACCGAACCCAACAACGTGGGCACGCTGCTCAACCGGGGTGACGCGCTGCTCAAGCTCCACGACATGAAGCGCGCCAGCGCCGACTTCAGCGAGGTCATCGCGCTTGCGCCCGACAATCCCGGCGGCTGGAAGGGACGCGGCTACGTCCGCTTTTTGACGCAGGATGCCAAGGGCGCGGTTGCCGATTTCTCGGAAGCGATCAAGCGGTCTCCCAAAGACGCCAATCTCTATGTCAACCGCGGAGGCGCCCTGTCCATCCTCAATCAGAACGCACGCGCACTCGCCGACGACGATATGGCGATCCGTCTCGATCCGCGCGAGCCGATCGCCTATGTCAATCGCGGGCAGACCCTGAGCAATCTCGGCGACAAGGTCGCTGGCGTCGCCTCGGTCAATCATGCGCTGGAAATGGTGCCGGGATTTCCTCCGGCGCTCGACGTCCTGAAGAAGATCGGCAGCGCCCCGCAGAAGCGTGGCAAGAAAGTCGCCGAGCTTTCGGAAGGGAAGGCCCAGGACAACTGGCGGATCTGCTCCTTCCCCGTCACCGATGTCGGCCCCCCCAAGCAGGCGATGATTGGGGTCATCGATGCCTGCACCGCGCTGATCAATTCACAAGGCGGCAGCGATGATAACCGCGCGCTGGCTCATCTGCAGCGCGGCAGCATGTACCGGCGGCTCGGCAAGTTCGAGCTGGCGCTGGCGGATTTCTCGGAATCGATCCGTCACGATCCGAACTCGGCCTCGGCCTATACCGGCCTCGGCAACGCCTATCGTGGCCTCGACCTGTTTGATCTGGCGATCGCCGCCCATAGCGAAGCGCTCCGCCTCAAGCCCGAAGCGCGCACCTACAACAACCGCGGCAACGTTTATTCGGATATGAAGGACAACGATCGCGCGATGGCCGACTACGATACTGCGATCAAGCTCGATCCGAGCTACGCGACCGCCTATTACAACCGCGGCAATGCGCGGCTGGACGCCGGCGACAAGGAAGGCGCCGCGGCCGACTATCGGCAGGCCGCCAAGCTCGATCCCTATCTCAAGCAGGCGACCGAAGCGCTGCGAGATCTCGACAAGAAGCTGTAGAGGCCGCCTGTTATTGAGTGTTCAAGCCCTTGAAAAGCCCCGAAGCGAGCTTCGGGGTTTTCGTTTTGGAGGGCTGCTAGCTACTTTGCCGGCGGACCGAAGTCGAGTGGCGGCAGGTCGATCTGCGGGACCTCGATCTTGATCTTGTTCAAGTCGACATTGGTCGGCTGGTCGAGCAGGCCGGTCACGGTGATCGGGAAGGCGATGACGAGCGCTACCATAACCATCTGCAAGCCGACCCAGGGCAGCGCGCCCCAATAGATGTCGGAGCTCTTCACCTCCTTGGGCGCCACGCCGCGCAAGTAGAACAGCGCAAAGCCGAACGGCGGGTGCATGAACGACGTCTGCATGTTCACGCACAGCATGACGCCGAACCAGATCAGCGCCGCGTCCGGTCCCACCACGGGTGCGAGAACCTTCTGCGCGATCGGCGCGATCATCGGCAGGATGATGAAGGCGATCTCGAAAAAATCGAGGAAGAACGCCAGGAAGAAGATGAAGAGGTTGATGAAGATCAGGAAGCCCCAGACGCCGCCGGGCAGCGAGGTCAGCATGTGCTCGAGCCAGACGCCGCCGGAGACGCCGAGGAACACCACCGAGAAGCAGGTCGAGCCGATCAGGATGAACACGACCATCGTCGTGATGCGCATCGTGGTCTGATAGCCCTGCTTGATCAGATCGCGCAGTTCGGGGATGCGCACAGCCTCAAGGCAAATCCAGAGCACGGCCAGATACGTCACCGCGAAGGCGAGCTTGAACAGCAGCCCTTCTGTGACGAAGATGCCGATCATGGTGCCGATGCCGCCGGCGATAATGCCGACGATCATCACCTTGTGTCCGGTCGAGGAGAATTCCTTGTTGTGGATCGCCGCCAGCACGATGGCGCCGACCGCGCCCATCGCGCCGGCTTCCGTCGGCGTCGCAAGGCCCATCATCATGGTGCCGAGCACGACGAAGATCAGAACGGCGGAGGGGATGATGCCCATCAGGCACTTCTTCCACAGCGCCCAGCCACTCAGCGTGCGCGCTTCCTTCGGCACCGGCGGCACGTGGTTCGGCTTGATCAGGCCGAGAAAGAAGGTGTAGGCGGCAAACAGGAAGATCTGAAACACCGACGGGCCCCAGGCGCCGAGATACATGTCGCCGACCGACTTGCCGAGCTGGTCGGCGAGCACGATCAGGACCAGCGACGGCGGCACCAGCTGGGTGATGGTTCCGGATGCAGCCAGCACGCCCGTGATGTAGCGCGTGTTGTATCCGTAGCGCATCATCACCGGCATCGAGATCAGGGCCATGGCGATGACCTGGGCGGCCACCGTGCCGGTGATGGCGCCGAGGATGAAGCCGACGATGATCACGGAGTAGCCGAGGCCGCCTCTGATAGGGCCGAACAATTGTCCCATCGAGTCCAGCATGTCTTCGGCGAGCCCGCATCGCTCCAGGATCGAGCCCATGAAGGTGAAGAAGGGAATGGCGAGCAAGAGTTCGTTGGAGAGAACGCTGCCGAACACGCGGCCGGGAATTGCCTGCAGGAAGTTCAGGTCAAAGAAGCCGAGGTGAATGGCGAGAAAGCCGAACGACAACCCGACGGCGGCGAGCGTGAACGCCACCGGAAAGCCGATCAGCATGGCGAGCACCAGCCCGCTGAACATCAGCGGCGGCATCATCTCCAGCGTAATCATTGCGTCGGCCTCTCGTATTTCGCGTCGATCGTCACTTCGCCTTGCAGCGCGGCGATGCGCTTGATGACCTCTGAGACACCTTGCAGCGCGAGCATCACGAAACCGGACGGGATCACGAACTTGATCGGCCAGCGGATGAGGCCACCGGCATTTCCGGACATCTCACCGACATGGTAGGCCTGCATGAAGAACGGCCAGGAGAGATAGGCGAGCAGCAAACAGGCCGGGATCAGGAAGAACAGCGTGCCGATCAGATCGAGCCAGAGCTGGCCGCGCTCGGACAGATACAGATAGAAGATCTCGACCCGCACATGCTCGTTACGCTTGAAGGTGTAGGAGGCGCCGAACATCACGAGGATCGCGAACATGTACCACTGCAGCTCGAGCCAGCCGTTCGACGAGTAGGCGAAGGCGTAGCGGATCATGGCGTTGACCGCGCTGACGACGCAGGCGGCGAGCACCAGAAAATTGCAGATGTATCCGATCTTTTCGTTGAGGACGTCGATCGCTGTGCTCAGGGACAGCAACGGGCGCATCACGCTTCCCGGGGCGGCCATCAAATGTCGCCCAACATATTTAACGTTTTCAATACAGAGCTACGGCTCAATTCCGCTGGCGATCGCAACTATTTCCCCCTCTACGCTTCGGCTGTCTTCACTTGCAGCCTTTGAGAAGCGCGAAATATGAAAACTAGTGCCCACTTTCCGAAGTTCGTGCACCACCTGGGCGCACGCTTTCACGAACTTCGGAAAGCTATGGGCACTAGCAAGCCTATTGGTTCTAGTGCCGCTTTCCATTTGAAGTTCCTGAGAGAGTTTGCCGCTTGTGATGCAGGAACTTCAAATGGACGGCACTAGCCGCACCATTTCAGCGCGCCAGCGCGGCGTCAATTGGAAAATGGGCAAATTGACGCGGGATCAAGCGGTTGCAGGGGAGGCCGTTCGTCTCAACCGCCGGTAACGCTCATATGCCGGCTCACACTCGGGCGGTTGTGCCTGCGGTCGATGATGAAATCATGGCCCTTCGGCTTCAGCCCGATGGCGCGGTCGATTGTGGCTGCGAGCAGCTCGTCGTCGGGTGAGGCGCGCAAGGGCTTGCGCAGGTCTGAGGCGTCTTCCTGGCCGAGGCAGGTGTGGATGGTTCCCGTGCAGGTGATGCGCACGCGGTTGCAGGACTCGCAGAAATTATGCGTCATCGGCGTGATGAAGCCGAGCTTGCCGCCGGTCTCGCCGACGCTGACATAGCGCGCCGGGCCGCCGGAGCTCTCGTCGAGGTCGGTGAGCGAGTAGCGCTGGGCGAGGCGCGCGCGCACCAGCGACAGCGGCACGTATTGGTCGATGCGGCCCGCGCCGATCTCACCCATCGGCATGACCTCGATCAAGGTCAGGCCCATGCCCTTGCCGTGTGCCCACTCCATCAGCTGCGGGATCTCGTCCTCGTTCATGCCCTTCAGCGCCACCGCGTTGATCTTCACGGCAAGCCCTGCCGCACGCGCGGCCTCGATCCCGGCCAGAACCTTGTCGAGATCGCCCCAGCGGGTGATGGCGCGGAACTTGGCGGCATCGAGCGTATCCAGCGACACGTTGATGCGGCGCACGCCGCAATCGGCGAGCTCACCGGCAAAGCGCGCGAGCTGGGAACCGTTGGTAGTCAGCGTCAGTTCGTTGAGCGCGCCGGTGCCGAGATGACGCGACAGCGAGCGCACGAGCGACATCACATTGCGGCGGACCAGCGGCTCGCCGCCGGTTAAGCGGAGCTTCTTCACGCCCTTCTTGATGAAGGCCGAGCAGAGCCGGTCGAGTTCCTCGAGCGTCAAAAGGTCGGCCTTGGGCAGGAAGGTCATGTCTTCCGACATGCAATAGAAGCAGCGCAGGTCGCAGCGATCGGTCACGGAAACGCGCAGGTAGGTAATCGTCCGGCCGAACGGGTCGGTCATCGGACGCGACAGCAATGCGGGAGAGGGGGACACAGCTACAGTCATCAAGTGCCTTCGGGCTTACAGCCAAGCACGTCGGGATCCGAACACCGGCAACGGGCTTACGGCCGCGTTACCCCAATCTATGCACCTTGGACTATCAGCACAATCCGGCAATACCTGATCGGGCCATTTGCGTTCCCGATCAGCGCGGGGGCTGGGGCGGCGGGGCGGCCGCGGCGGGATCGGCTGCCGCGGCATCAGGCGCTGCCGCCGGCTTCCTGTGCTTGGGCCGCATAGGCTTCGCGGGCTTCGGCGGCGGGCCGGCAGGGCGCAGTTCCGCAAATACGGGATTTGGGGCGACCTTGAACGTGTCCGACGAGAACGTGCCGCCGGATTCCTTGATCACTTGCACCGGCACGCTCGCGCCCTGCGTTCCGGCCAGCGTGTAGTTGACCGTGAAGCCGGTCGTATCGTTCGGGAGAACGGTGACGGCGCAGGGGGTCTTGCAGCCTGGTCCGAGCGAGGTGCGCGCATCCGCGCCGGGCGGCGTCGATTCAAGCTGCACCTGAACGGTCGGCGGCGTCGATTTGAAATAGCTGGTATAGTTGTCCATTGAGAAAGATGAGCAGCCGCCCAGACTGATGGCGGCAACTGTCATCGCGAGCGCACGACGCATGATCGACCCGTTCATGTCACGATCCGATTGGGTGAGGTCGGACCCGTGACCCCATTGATTTGCGTGGGCATGTCTTGCGCGCGTACTCCCGCGGATTTCCGCAGGAAAACCGGTCCCGTCCCTTACGATCATTCCACCGGTGCGGCCAACCGCCACATTCCCCGCCTCGACCATAGGAGCCTCGGCCAAGCGGCGCAACCGGCGTGGTTAATAGATGGTTAACAAGCGGGGACAGAAACGGAAATATATCCGGAAACAATACGTTATGCGAGGAGGCGGACTTAACCCCGCAACTTTGCCACAGCCTCGTTCAGCTCACGATAGTGATGGATCACGCGGTCCGGTTTGAGGTCCGCAATGGGAACTTCGGTATAGCCGAACGAAACCCCGATCACGGGAACGGCGGCGCGGCGCGCCACGCCCACGTCCGGGCCGGCATCCCCCACCATGATCGTCCCAGCCAGTTCCCCGCCGGCGCGGGCCACGGTCTGGCGCAGGATGGCGGGATCGGGCTTGGTCACCCCAAAGGTATCGGCGCCGCAGATCGCGGCAAACCGCGCGCTCAGGTTCAGCCGGTCGAGCAGGCGTTTGGACAGCCACTCCAGCTTGTTGGTGCAGACTGCGAGGCGATAGCCGTCCGCCGCGAGGCCGTCGAGCGCGGCTTCCAGGCCCTCAAAGGGGCGGGAGTCGTCGGCGATATGCTCGGCATAGTAGGCGATGAAATCGTCCATCATCCGCGTGAAGTCGGATGGGCTGGCCTCGACGCCTTCCGCTTCCAGGCCGCGCTCGAGCAGTTTGCGCACGCCGGCGCCGATCATGTTGCGAGCGGAAGCGAGCGGCACAGGGGGCAAGCCCTCGCGCGCGAGCACGGCATTGAGCGCGTTGATCAGGTCGGGCGCGGAATCGACCAGGGTGCCATCGAGATCGAAAACAACGGTGCGGGGAGATGTCATGCGGAACGGCTAGCGGGTGGGGCGCGATCATGCAAGGTGCAAGCATTTCCGGCCGGAAATACTTCGATTTCGGCGCCCGATTTCGGTCCATAACGCTGTTCCTCCCCGCAAAACGACGCTAGAAGGTCCCCGCCGGGAGCCCACCTCCCGGACATGTCGGTAAGGCAGCCCGTGAACGCAGATGAACTGAAACGCCAGGCCGCGGCGCGTGCGCTCGACTTCGTGACGAGCGGCATGAAGCTTGGGCTCGGCACTGGCTCGACCGCCAAGCACTTCGTCGAGCTTCTTGGCGCGCGGGTGCAGGGCGGCCTCGACGTGATCGGCGTGCCGACCTCGGAGACGACGCGACAGGACGCGCTTCGCTGCGGCATCCGCCTGACCACGCTCGACGATGTCGACCGGCTCGATCTCACCGTCGACGGCGCTGACGAGATCGATCCGCATCTGAGCCTGATCAAGGGCGGCGGCGGCGCGCTGCTGCGCGAGAAGATCGTGGCGGCGGCCTCCGACCGCATGATCGTGATTGCGGACGAGTCAAAATGGGTGGAGACGCTCGGCCGTTTTCCGCTGCCGATCGAGGTCATTCCGTTCGGCCTTGGCGCGACGCGGCGGGCGATCGAACACGCCTTCTCGGTCAGCGGCGTTTCCGGCCAAATGGGGGTGCGAAAAGGCAAGGACGGTCACGTTTTTGTCACCGATGGCGGCCACTGGATCGTCGATGCGCATTTGGGGCGGATCCCGGATGCGCCGCGTCTGGCGCAGGCGCTCAGCGCTATTCCGGGCGTCGTCGAACATGGGCTGTTCATCGGTCTTGCCACCACCGCGATGCTGGCAGGCAGCCAAGGAATTCGTGTTGTTGAACCGCGATAAAATTTCGCGATTAGGAGAACAGAAATGAAGCGTTCATCGGGAATTTTGCTGGCCGCAGGCCTCGCGCTGGGTCTCGCATTGTCGCCGTTGCCGGTTGCCGCGCAGCAGCAGCAAGCGGCGCCGCAGCCGCAGCTCAAGCCGGTCTCGCCCTCGGCGATGCAGGCGGCGCGCGATCTCCTGGCGGCGAAGAACGTCGCCCAGGTCTATAGCGGCGCGGTGCCCAACATCATCGAGCGGGCGAAGGCTCAGCTCCTCGCCAACAACCTGAACTACCAGAAGGACCTCAACGAGATCGCCCAAACCATTGCGCAGGCGAATGCCGGCAAGGAGAAGGAGATCGCTGAGCAGATGGCCAAGATCTACGCCAACGATTTCACCGAGCAGGAGATGAAGGACCTGACCGCCTTCTACAAGTCGCCGCTCGGACAGAAGTTGCTGACGACGGAGCCGAAGTCGATCCAGGCCAGCATGCAGTACATGGGCCAGTGGGCGCAGAGCTTCGGCGAGGCGACCGTCGCCGAGTTTCGTGCCCAGATGCAAAAGCGCGGCAAGCCGCTGAGCTAAGGCGCTTGCTTTCTTATTTATCCCTTCCCCTTGCGCGGAGGGTCGTTTCTCCGTCATGGCCGGGCTTGACCCGGCCATCCACGTCTTTGGTTGCCATGCATTAAGAAAGACGTGGATGCCCGGCACAAGGCCGGGCATGACGAGTTGCGCAAGCCCACTTTCGGCGCGGCCTTACTTCACCTACATCTAGCGTCGCACCAATCTGAGGCGACAGAACCCACATGGCCGAATTCGATACCGATCTGTTTGTCATCGGCGGAGGCTCGGGCGGCGTGCGCGCGGCCCGCATCGCCGCCAATCACGGCGCGCGGGTGATGATCGCGGAAGAGTACCGGATGGGCGGCACCTGCGTGATCCGCGGCTGCGTGCCGAAGAAGCTTCTGGTCTATGCCTCGCATTTCCACCAGGAGTTCGAGGACGCCGCCGGCTTCGGCTGGACTGTCGGAGAGCCGACCTTCGACTGGTCCACCTTGATCGCCAACAAGGACAAGGAAATCGCGCGGCTCGAAGCGGCCTATACCACCAACGTCGAAAAATCCGGCGCAAAGGTGATCAAGACCCGCGCGGTGCTGGAAGACGCGCACACCATTCGCCTCGCCTCCGGCGAGAAGGTGCGATCAAAATACGTGCTCATTGCAACCGGCGGCGCGCCGAACCATGGCGCCGCCATTCCCGGCATCGAGCACGTGATTTCTTCCAACGAGGCGTTTCATCTGAAAAAACTGCCGCGGCGCATCCTGATCCAGGGCGGCGGCTACATCGCGCTCGAATTCGCCTGCATCTTTGCCGGCCTCGGCTCCGACGTCACGGTGGTCTATCGCGGCGACAACATCCTGCGCGGCTTCGACGAGGACGTCCGCACCCATGTGCGCAGCGAGATGGAGAAGGAAGGCATCACTATTCTCACCGGCTGCACGGTGACCAAGGTCGACAAGCACGCCCACGACTTCACCTCGCATCTGTCGAGCGGCTCGAGCATCGCCTCCGACCAGGTGATGTTTGCGATCGGCCGGCATCCCAACGTCAGGGGTCTCGGGCTGGAAGCGGCGGGCGTCACCATCAACGAGAAGAACGGCGGCATCGCGGTCGACGCGTTTTCAAAGACGTCCGTGGACAACATCTATGCGATCGGCGACGTTACCCACCGCATCAATCTCACGCCTGTTGCCATTCGCGAGGGCCACGCCTTTGCCGACACTGTGTTCGGCAAGAAGGAAGTGCGGGTCGATCATGCCGATGTTCCGACCGCGGTGTTCAGCCAGCCCGAAGTCGGCACCGTGGGCCTGACGGAAAACCAGGCGCGCGAGAAATTCAGCGCCGTCGATATCTATAAAGCCACGTTCCGGCCGATGAAGGCGACGCTGTCGGGCCGCGACACCCGCATGCTGATGAAGCTCGTCGTCGACGGGGTGAGCGATCGCGTGCTCGGCATTCACATCGTCGGCGACGGCGCCGCCGAAATGGTGCAGGTGCTCGGCATCGCCGTGAAGATGAAGGCGACGAAAGCCGACTTCGACGCCACCATGGCGCTGCACCCGACCGCGGCCGAAGAGCTCGTCACCATGCGCACGCCATCCGCGCGGCACGTGAGAGCGGCGGCGGAGTAGGGCTGCGCGGCAGGGGAACGGCCGCGCAGCGCTCTGCGATCCAGCGGTCCGGTTTGGTCAGGGACCCTGGGTGACCCATGCCGACGAGATTTTTCCGCGCGAATCGAGCGCGATCTTCCAGTGCGACGCACCGTTGTCGTGTCTGACCGTGTATGCGTCTTCGCCCTGACGGCTGACGCCGAGAAACTCGATTGATTTGATCGCACCGAGCTCCTGATGGCCGGCTTGCAAGTTCGGCAATTGCTGGCGCGTCGCGTCGGCGAGCGTGGTGCTCATCTCGGCGTAGTCCGGCTTGCCGCTGGCAATGCCCGCGATAAGGCGCCTGAGGGCTGGCTCCGATTGCGGGTTCGCGACCTGATCCTTCACCCGTTCGGCCGTCCTGCTCTCGATCGATTGCGCCGTCGCGGCGTCAATGCGCTTCATCGGATAGTCTTTGCCGTTTTGATGCAGCACGAGCGACGTTGCACGTCCCGCCGCATCCGCGATGAAGCTGATTTGCGCGTCGACAACCTTGGCAAAGAACTCCGTGCTGCTCTGGGCGAAGAGCGGAAGCGAACGCTGTCCCGTCAATCGCGTGATCAGCTGATTTGCCTCGCGCGTCACGGTGAAGACGGCTTCGTGGTCAGGCCGATAGAACCCCACATATCCGTCCAGCGTCGCAGCGTCCACGGCCATTTCGCGGCGGAGAGACGTGCTCGAAGCAGTCGCGTGAGAAATCCCCTCATCGGCGCGCTTGTTTTGGGCCTGTATGTTCGCGAGCAACACATGCCAGTCGCGAAAGCCAAGGACTTTGGCGATCAGCTCCAGGCTCTCGCTATGTGTCAGGGTGATGGATTTGGCGGTGAGAGATTCGCGCAGCGTGTGCGCCATAGCCTTGGCATCGCGAAAATCGCGCATCTGACGATCCTCTGCAAAAACGAACGGAAGACGTCAGGTGCTTGCGTTGCTGACCCGTTCGTTCGGGCAAAGGAAGCCTTGATCGGCCCGATACATTCGCCATACCCGAAAAGGGTGCAAGCAGCGGGTTGCATCTACCCGCGCAAAATCTGCTCCCGGGCTACGTTGATTGTCAATGTTGATTGCTGTCGAGCAACGATCAACATTTTGCTATGGCGCTGCTAGCGGGAACGCCGGCCGATCGCGACGCCCAGCAGAAAGGCCAGCAACAGCGAACCGAGCGGCGCCTCCTTTGCGACGTTGCTCAAGACGCTGAGCGGCATTCCCGGCTGCCGACCCGCCTCGATCGCAGCCCTGACGCGCGCGGCCGCACTCTTCAGCGCATCGATCGCGTCGGGCTTCGAAATCCGCTCGATGGCCGCGTCGGGGTCTTCGTACATCGGAGGTGACAGCGGGACGTTGTCGCTCACAGTCTTGATCTCCAAGGCGGACTCCCTTCAGGAGTAGTACCGCCAGCGCGGCTGGCGGCGGCGCGACGGCCGCGACATCCAGAGCGCCAGCGCAAAGCCGATCGCGCCTGCGGTGACAATCGATCCGAGCGGATTGTCCTGAATCTTCTTCGCGAGCGCCTCGGAGCCGTCACGAACGGCATCGCTGTTGTAGATGTCTTTCGCGTAGCCGGTAGCCGCGTCCGCGGCATCCCGCGCTGCATCCTTGGCCTGGCCGTAGAGATTCTGCGCCTTGCCGGCCGCTTCGCGAGCGCGGCCGCCCAGTTGCGTCTCCGGATTGCCGGTCACGTCGCCAAAAGCGCCTTCTGCCTTTCCTGCCAAATCCTCGGCCGTGCCTGTCACGCGATCTTCGTTCATGGGATGACCTCAAGAAGCTTCAAGGGAATTTGTTGGCTAGTTAACTGGCGCCGTCCGCAACCGTTCCCTCCACACCCTGACTTCGTGCGCCGAGCCTTGGTTGCTGATGGCGCGGCGTCGTCTGTGCGGGGACCCAACGGCCCGCTTAGGAACTACGCCCCAATTCGAGGCGTTGCTCGCATGGAGGAGCGTGCCATGCGCCCCAGGAAACCATCAAAGCCGAAGTCTGCCAAAGTGCTCGCGGTTGCGAACCAGGCCGCCATGGGCGTTGCGCTCGGACTCGTGTTCGCGATGATCCTGATCTGGACACCTTCCTTTGGCGTCAATGCCCTCATCAAGCTCAGCGCCGACCCGACGACGACGATGGCGACGCTCGTGGGCGCTATCGTGTTGATGTTCGCGGTCGGCTCCGCGCTGACCGGCTTCATCCTGACGATGGAAGATACCGACAAGCGGAGCTAGCGGCTACAACCTGGGAACAATGGACCATCCGTCCGGCTTGTTGAAGAAAAAGATCGGACGCAATCATGACGGCCTCTGTCGAACGCAAGCCGCGCGGGCTCTCCGCGCTGCTGAGATCCTACGCTGCGGATTTGAAGGGATGGGCGGTCCAGCTCGCCGCCGGATACGGCATCGCCGCCGCGCTGTTGCTCGGCGGCATCCTCGCCATATTCGGCGCGATCGCCGTGGGTGCGATCGCGCTGTTTCATTTCATCGCGCTCAACTACGGGACGGAGATCGCCTTTGCAGTGCTCGGCGGCGGTCTGTTGCTGATCGGCGTGATCCTGCTTCTGGCAGGTTGGACCATGACAAGACGCCGCCCGGCGCCGCTGCCGAGACCCCATGAACAATTCCGCGCCGCCAGACAGATGCTGGTCGGGCCGACGATTTCGCGTGCCGTCGCGGCGTTGGTCAGGAACGATGCCGCAAAGCCGGATGCGACCACCCAAATCCTGATCGGTACTGCTGCGATCCTCGCCGTGGGCTGGATCGTCGCCACCCATCTCGGATCCTCGCCGCCTGCGAGCCAGGTGCGGCGGTGAGCGGACGGTTCAATATCTTTACAAGCCACGTTGCCCTCGTTGCCAGCGCTGTTCTTGCGACAGTCGCTATACAGCGCCATCTCGGACGATCGCCTGAGAGCCGCGCAAGCGAGGAAGATGCGCCACCACCTGCAAGGCCCGCCGGCAATCCGATCGCCGTCGCGGCGTCGTGCTGGAAAGAAATCCTGCTTGGCACCTACGACAGGATCAATCGTGACCGCATTCTCGCCAACGCGGCCGGCGTTGTCTTCTACGGACTGCTCGCGCTGTTTCCCGCAATCACGGCGCTGGTGTCGTGTTATGGATTGCTCGCCGATCCCTCGACGATTGCGAAAAATCTGCAAAGCCTCGCCTGGATGTTGCCGCCCGATTCCTTCTCGATCGTGCAGGACGAAATCGGGCGCGTGCTGGCGAAGGCGAACTCGACCTTGAGCGTAGCTTTCTTCTTCGGCTTTTTCCTCGCGATCTGGAGCGCCAATGCCGGCGTGAAGGCCGTACTCGACGCGCTGAACGTGGCTTATGAGGTGGAAGAAAAGCGAAGCATCATCCGTCTCAATCTGGTTTCCCTGGCTTTCACGCTGGCAGGCCTCGCCGCCGTCCTGCTGATGGTCGGCGCGGTGATCGGGGTGCCGCTCGCGCTTCAGCGGCTCGGCCTCGGCGAGCACGGGCAACAGGTCGTCCAGATCGGCCGTTGGCCGGTGCTGGGCGTGGCGCTGTTGATCGCGCTTCTCATCTTGTATGGTTACGGGCCAAGCCGCCCGAGGCCGAAGCTGCGCTGGCTCATGTCAGGCGCCGTTCTTGCCATCATCCTGTGGATTATCGGCTCGGCCTTGTTGTCCTGGTATCTCTCGGACTTTGCCAACTACAGCGCGACCTACGGCTCGCTCGGCGCCGCCATCGGTCTCATGACCTGGATGTGGCTGTCGGCCATCATCATTCTGGTCGGGGCTGAACTCAATTCGGAGATAGAGTGCCAGGCGGCAGGCGGGGCAGAGCGTTGAACCATGCGATGATGGCACTTGGCCCTGACCGACGACTGCAATTAAACTCGATCGTCCTCGTCGGCCATCTTACTTCACCGTGTCCGGCGGTTTGATCGGCACGAACGGCGAATTGCTGATCACCTTAGGCGCGCCATCGGGGTAGGTGGCAGGCTTCGCTGTGGTGTGGCTGATCAGCGTTTCCAGCATCAGGAAGAACTTCTCGGCAAGCATTGGACCATCCTCCATTGCTTTCTTTAGGTCGGCAATAGCGGACGTTCGGCTTCATGAAGTCGCGGGAACGTGAAGGGTGACGGACTTCTTGCGACGTGCGGTCGCAGTTTTGGCGCTACGCTACGCGTCGCGTTCGTTGTGCATTGCGATGGATTGCGGTCCTGCACCGTTCGGTGCATCCCGGAATAAGGGGGAAGGGCTCGGAGCGTAGCGCAGTGTCAATCTGCCCAAGCGGGCGCGAAATCTGGTCTACCTGATCTCCGTCAGGGAAGTGGCGATTGTCCGCGCGTCAAGACGGCTCTTGCGCGTGCCGCAGGAGATGCGAGCCCGCGACACGGTGGATGCCGATTTCGGCGCGACGGAGCCGGGAGACGTATTCCTCAGCCATGTTAGGGCAAGCGCCATCGAGGCGGTGTGCCTCTTGATGGCTGCTTCTTTTGACTTCGCAACGCTCATGTCAGTTGTCCCATGAGGTCGCTTCGCCGGCATGCATCACCGTTTCCTTCGCGAAGCGAGCGCGAGTGAACGACGCGGGCTGACTTTCCGAATTGAAATCTTAAGAGAGCGGAGTTTCCGTCTTGCTCCCTGACTGTAACGACAACCCGACGCTTGCCGCAGTTGTTCCGGGCAAAGCAGTGATCACGGCGATGTTCTTTTGGGTTAGTCGGCTTCAAATGCCTACCAAAATACCCGCCATCGGCTTGGCCCTCCTAGCCCGAGGGCACGCCGTCAACGCTCGGCCGGCGGAAGCCCATCGCGGCCCACGCGCCGAGCAGCTTCAGCATGAACTTGCCGGAGTGGCCGCGATAGTTGGTCATGTCGTTGGCCAGCGCCGGGCCGTCGGGCCGCTCCGCCGTCATCACCCGCATGGTGGCCGGGGCAATGCCGTCCGGGAGGCGGGTGCGATAAACCGTCAGCCAATGGCCCTTGGTGAAGTCCAGGAACATGCCGGTGTTGCAACAGCGCGCGAACATCCGCCGCGTCGGCGAGTCCGGTTTGAGCCGTCGTTCCTCCAAGAGGTCGCCGCCACTAACGCAGCGCACCCGGTCCTTGCGATAGAGAACGTAGTCCGTACCGCCGTCGTCAGCGAGGATGGCGTCGGCCCCCGTGTCCGCCTGATGGAGGCGGCCGGCCTGCTGGCAGCTTTGACAATAGCAGATGCTGCGCAGGATCGGCTCGCCGGCGATCTCAAGCGCGACCTTGCCGCAGCGGCACGTTGCCGACGTCATCGATGTTTTCATGGCCAATAGCATACCTCTCGTTGATGACGCCAAGACGTTTGAGCCCTTGAAAAGGAGTCAGGTCTGACAAAAAATTCCTCGTCGGCAGGCCACTGCGCGTGCGTCGCATGTCCCGTCCAGTCCCGGGCCTAAAAATATTTCGCTTTCGCCGACGGGCAAATCATTTCTAGAGATTCGCGCATCCTGGCCTGATCAAGAGGGGCGCTTCGCGATCGTCACGAAACGTTGGGCCAAGGATGCGGTGGATGCGAGCTGGTCGTCCGGACGAACGGCGAGCGCGCATACGGCGAAAGCGTGTGGTCCTGATGCCTCGACGCTGGCATCTCTGCATTGATGCTTCGGCATCAATGCCGAAAAGCGGTGACAACAAAGCCCGATCACCGGGGAGAGCGCGCCATAGGCCGTTAAAACCATTCGCGTGCGGGAATGCCGGGTGTCCCGGCGTGCTCGTGGTGACTTTGCTTGCGTGCTTTTTATCTGCACGCAAGGCTGCGGGTGCGTCGCGCGCCCGGCATTCCCCACGCCCTCTCTTTGGGCGGAAGGTTAGACGTTGGGTCACTCGGGCGGCGAGCCGTCGCGGGAATACAGCCGCGCGTCATCACCGGGCTTGTCCCGGTGATCCACGTCTTACTTTTTTCGCGGACGCAAAGACGTGGATGGCCGGGTCAAGCCCGGCCATGACGGTGGAGAGAGTTGCGCGGGGCAGGTTGAGCTCGTCATTGCGAGGAGCAAAGCGACGAAGCAATCCAGTCGTCTTCTCCGGATCGCTTCGCTGCGCTCGCGATGACGGCGGAGGGGCCGCGCCGCTACTCCGCCTCCAGCCACTCGGCAGCGCCGCGCCACAGCGTGTCGCGGTGCTCGGGTCGGAAGAAGCCGAGGTGGCCGATCTTCTCAACCCCGGCATCCTGGGGCGTGATGGTGATGATGTCAGGCGTCGTCGCCTTGAAGCCGGAGCACAACAGCTCGATTGCGGGCCGCGTCGCCCAGGGATCGTCGGAAAGATGAATCGAGCGCAGCGCGCCCTTATAGACGGTGAAATTCGACAGCGCTTTCAGGTTGGGTTCGTCGAACAGATAGCGCGGGCTCGTTACCCAGCGTGTCCATTGCTCGAACACAGCCTTCGGCAAGTCCTCGCCGACACCGGCCCAGCCGGGCATGTAGCCGAACACTTTTGTCAGCGGCATGCCGGCAAAGTTGAGCAGAGCATAGACGCGGTAGCGCTCGGGCGAGAACATCAGCTTCCAGTATCCGGCCTGCGCCGCCACCATCAGTGTGCGCTTGATCTCGTTGTTGTTTGCAAGAAGCCCGAGCGCCTGGCCGCCGAAGGAATGGCCGACGTAAGTGAGCGGAAGGGTGTGGTAGCGCTCGCGCATCCACTTCACCGCCGCCGTCACGTCGAGTGCGGCCCAGTCGACCATCGAGGCCTTGAAGCCAGAGAGCGACTTCGGCTTGTTGTTGCCGACCAGCGCGCGCGGTCGGCTGTCGCCGATGCCGCGGTAGTCGTAGGTCAGGACCGCGCTGCCGCGGCGGGCGAGGTAGCCGGCAAACTTGCGGTAGATCCTGCGCGGCACGGCGGTGGCGGAATTGATCAGCACGGCGTGCCGCTTGGCGCCGCGGGGCAGGAACAGCGTCGCGCCCAGGACGAAGCCGTCCTCGGCCTGAAAGGTGATATCGTCGATGAAAACGTCGTCCAGTTCGGCCTCAGCCACCGCGAATTGCCCCTTTCGCCTCCCGCGCCTTCCACCAAAGGCGAATTTGGTTGGTCTCGCAAGGGGTTGACGGCGGGGCTACGGTTAGAACTTGAAGAGCGTAGCAGTTTGGCGACACTTCCTGGGTACGAGCGATCTACTGGCGATTGGCGGCGAGCCTGTGTATATAGCGGCCTCCGCTCGTTCCCTTGGAAGTAGCGGTTTCCGTTCAAGGAGTTAACGTCATGTCCAAAGCTTGGACGCCGGATGGCTGGCGCACCCGGCCGGTGAAGCAGATGCCGCAATATCCCGATGCGAAGGCGTTGGCGGATGTCGAGGCGCAGCTTGCGACGTTTCCTCCGCTCGTTTTTGCAGGTGAGGCGCGCAACCTGAAAAAGGCGCTGGCACGGGTTGCTGCGGGCGAAGCCTTCCTGTTGCAGGGCGGCGATTGCGCCGAGAGCTTTGCCGAACACGGCGCCAACAACATCCGCGATTTCTTCCGCGTCTTTTTGCAGATGGCGGTGGTTTTGACCTATGCCGGCGCCGTGCCGGTGGTAAAGGTCGGCCGCATCGCCGGGCAATTTGCCAAGCCGCGCTCCTCGCCGACCGAGACGGTTGGCGGCGTCGAGCTGCCGAGCTATCGCGGCGACATCGTCAACGACATCGCGTTCACGGCCGAGGCGCGCACTCCCGATCCGCAGCGGCAGTTGATGGCCTATCGCCAGTCCGCCGCGACGCTGAACCTGTTGCGTGCGTTCGCCACCGGCGGCTTCGCCAATCTCGGCTCGGTGCATCAGTGGATGCTGGGTTTCCTGAAGGATTCCCCGCAGTCGCGGCGTTACAAGGAACTGGCCGACCGCATCTCGGACGCGCTGAACTTCATGCGCGCCTGCGGACTTGACCTTTCGAGCCATCCGGAATTGCGCGCGACCGATTTCTACACCAGTCACGAGGCGCTTTTGCTCGGTTACGAGCAGGCCTTCACCCGCGTCGATTCCACGACCGGCGACTGGTACGCGACCTCAGGCCACATGATCTGGATCGGCGATCGCACCCGCCAGCTCGATCACGGTCATGTCGAGTACTTCCGCGGCATCAAGAATCCGATCGGGCTGAAGTGCGGTCCGTCGCTCAAGCCGGATGAGCTTATAAAGCTGATCGACGTGCTCAACCCGGACAACGAGCCGGGCCGGTTGACGCTGATCAACCGCTTCGGCGCCGACAAGGTCGGCGAGCATCTGCCGGGCCTGGTGCGCGCCGTCCAGCGCGAGGGCCGCATCGTGGTCTGGTCGTGCGATCCGATGCACGGCAATACCATCTCGTCCAACACCGGCTACAAGACGCGCCCGTTCGACCGCATCCTGTCCGAAGTGAAATCGTTCTTTGCGGTCCATGCCGCGGAGGGGACGCATGCCGGCGGCATTCATCTGGAAATGACGGGGCAGGACGTCACCGAATGCGTCGGCGGCGCGCGCGCCATTACCGACGAGGATCTCAGCGACCGTTACCACACGGTCTGCGATCCGCGCCTGAACGCCGAGCAATCGATCGATATGGCTTTCCTGGTGGCGGAGCTCTTGAAGCAGGAACGCGCCGGCAAGACCAATCCGATCCCAGCCGTCGCGGGACTTTGATGCTGCGGCTCTGGCGGGCCACGATCAATACGCGTAACGGCCTCGCCTTTGCGATTCGCTCGGAGCAGGCCGTGCGCGAGGAATTGGTCGCGCTGCTGATCTCCCTGCCTTTGGCCTGGGTGATCGGCGCCTCGCTGATGCGGCGGATCGAGCTCGTCGCCGCCGTGGCCATGGTTCTGGTGGTGGAATTGCTTAATACCGCGATCGAAAAGCTCGCCGATCGCCTGACTAGAGATCACGACCCGCAGATCGGGCGGGTCAAGGACATGGGGTCGGCGGCGGTGGGCGTCGCCTTGGTCACCGCCGGCCTGTTCTGGCTGTTTGCGATCGCCGAACGCATGGGCGTCATCTGATGGCACCACATTGAAGTTTGGCCGCATCATAGGCACTTTTCGTTCATGACCGAACGCACCGATCAGTTTTCGATTACTTTGGCCCAGCTCAACCCGACGGTGGGCGATGTCAGGGGCAACGCCGCCAAAGTGCGCGCCGCACGCGCGCGTGCGAAGGCCGAGGGCGCCGATCTCGTCGTGCTGCCGGAATTGTTCATCGCCGGATACCCGCCGGAAGACCTGGTCTTGAAGCCGGCATTTCAGTCAGCCTGCCGGGCCGTGGTCGAGGAACTGGCGGTCGAGACGGCCGATGGCGGCCCCGCCGTTCTGGTCGGCACGCCCTGGGTCGATGACGGCAAGCTTTACAACGCCTGCGCGCTGCTCGACGAGGGCCGGATCGCCGCGATCCGCTACAAGGTCAATTTGCCGAACTACGGTGTTTTTGACGAAAAGCGCGTTTTTGCGCGTGGACCCGTCTCCGGCCCGATGACCATTCGCGGCGTGCGCGTCGGCGTGCCGATCTGCGAAGACACCTGGCTCGAGGAATCGGAGGACTACGAGAACGTCGTCGAGTGTCTCGCCGAGACCGGCGCCGAAATTCTGGTGGTGCCGAACGGCTCGCCTTACGCGCGCGGCAAGGGCGATCTCAGGCTTTCGATTTCGGTGGCGCGGGTGACCGAAAGCGGGCTGCCGCTGATCTATCTCAACCAGATGGGCGGGCAGGACGAGCTCGTGTTCGACGGCGCTTCGTTTGCGCTGAATGGCGATTTGTCGGTCGCGGCGCAACTGCCGGCGTTCGAAGAAAGCATCACCACGCTGCGCTGGAAGAAGGAGCCGAACGGCTGGCGCTGCAATGGGCCGGTCGCGGCCACGCTCGACGGCGACAAGGCGGATTATGCCGCCTGCGTTCTCGGCTTGCGCGACTACGTCAACAAGACCGCGTTTCCCGGCGTGCTGCTCGGGATTTCCGGCGGCATCGACTCGGCGCTGTGCGCGGCGATCGCGGTCGATGCGCTGGGCACCGATCGCGTTCGCGGCGTTATGCTGCCGTTTCGTTTTACCGCGCAGGTGTCGCTCGACGACGCCGCCAAGCTCGCCAAGAATCTCGGCATTCGCTACGAGGTGTTGCCGATCGCAAAAGCGGTCCACGGATTTGAAGACATCCTGTCGGACGTTTTTGCAGGACTTCCGCGCGACATCACCGAAGAGAATTTGCAGGCGCGCGCCCGCGGCACGTTGCTGATGGCGATTTCCAACAAGACCGGCGCAATGGTCGTCACCACCGGCAACAAGTCCGAGATGTCGGTCGGTTATGCGACGCTGTACGGCGACATGAACGGCGGCTTCAATCCGATCAAGGATATCTACAAGACCGAGGTTTTCCGGCTTTCCGCGCTTCGCAATTCGTGGAAACCAGACGGTGCGCTCGGCCCCTCCGGCGAAGTCATCCCGCCCAGCATCATCACGCGACCGCCGACTGCGGAGCTGCGCGAGAACCAGCTAGATCAGGATTCGCTGCCGCCTTACGATGTGCTCGACGCCATTCTCGAGCGGTTGGTCGAGCGCGAAGAACCTTTGGCGAGCATCATCGCCGCGGGTTTTGATCGCGAGACGGTGGCGCGGATCGATCGCTTGCTCAACATTGCCGAATACAAGCGCAGGCAAGCCGCGCCCGGGGTCAAGGTGACACGCCGCAATTTCGGGCGCGACCGCCGTTATCCCATCACCAACCGCTTTCGCGATGACGGCAGTCCGTTACCCGATCCCGACGACCGCCTGGTGTCACGCGCGGGCCGCGCCTCAGCGGAGGCGTTTGACGGCTAATGCGCCGCGTCAAATTCGCCTCACTAGCGAGGGGTCGGAACACTGGTGGAGTTGTTCGGAATAAAGGTCGGGCCGACGGTGCGGATCTGCGAGTTGCTGGAAGATGCGCTGGTCGCAGGTGGCGTGGTTTGCGTCGCAGGGGCAGCGGCCTGATCGGGCGCGGCGGAGCCCTTCCTGGCAGGCGCCGTCGTTCCCTTGGTCTGCTGCGGCCGCGACATCTTCTTGGAGCTCTCATCCGTAACGATGATGTCGCCTTGCTGCTCGGCCGCGGCCTTGTCGTCGATATTCTTGAGCGCATCCGCCCAGGTCTGCCCAGCCGCCTTGCACGAGCAGGACGGGTTGAACTCCTGGCGGAAATGGAAGGCGTTCGGCAGGGCCGTATAGGGTTGGCCGCTGATCGACACGGCTTGGTTCATGTCTTCGCCGGGGTTGCGGTAGGCGTAGAGGTTCGCCTCGGTGGCCGGGCAGAGCGCCTTGCAAGATTTCTCATCGTTCGGAAAACTCGCCGGTGTGGTCGCGAACGAAATCGGGAAATAACCGCCGTCGCATGTCCGAACGCAAACGGTGCGATAGGTGCCGGACTGCATGCTTGGGTCGATGGGCGTGGCGTTCGGATTATTGCCGGTATTGTTGCCGAACAAGTTGTTCAGGAAGTTGCCGGGGCCCTGTTGCTGCTGCAGGGCCGCGGCGTATTGCGGTCCGCAGTTGTTCTGTGCAAGCGCGAGCAGCACGGAATGACGCTGATTTTCGCGTTCGCCGCCGCCGAGTCCGCCCGTACGCAGGCGCTCCAGGTTGGTTGTGATCTGATCGAGATTAGCGCGCATCTGCTGAATTTGGTTATTCACCGGAGTGCATTGCGCGTTCTGGCCGTTGAACAACGAAAAGAAGCCGGAGCTTTCGCAGCCCATCCGTCTCGCCTGCACGGTGACGCGGTCGAGCTCAGCCTGCTGGCGGCTTGCGGAATCCTGATAGCGGCGGATCTGCTCGTCGCGCGCCGGGTCGCCGCCGCCGCGGTCGATCATCGCAAGTTGCGCTTCGAGCCGGGGGCACATCGGATTGGCGGCCGCACCGCCGGGTGGGGGAGGTGGGTAGCCTTGAGGCGGCGGCATCTGCGCGCGGACATCCGTGCCGAGCAACATGGCGACAACAAGCGTCGCGGATGCGATGACCGATCTAGAGATCAATCCGGGATGGGTGACGATCAATTTTTCAGGCATTTCCCGCCATTGAGGCAACTGGGCGGGCCTTTGAGGCCGCGCCGGACCGCAGCCGGAGCCGCAGATGTGATACGGGGCGTGCTTTACCCGCTTCTCGGGGCGGCGTCACGTCGTTTCCGCGGCAATAGTGCGGTGGTTCCAGCATTCGCCGGCGTTCCGACGCGAATGCCGTCGACTCCCAAAAGCGTACTGAAATCTTGAAGTTGGCAGTGTTCCTTCCGAAGCCGGATTGGCGAAATGTCGCGGGTCGCACGACGAATGTCGGATCGGGGAACTCGGTGCCGAAACTGAACGGCTTAGCGCTGGCAGGTAATCGCGATGTACTCGCCGCAGGCCGAGTGGCCGCAGTTCTCGCCCGCTTTCGGGACCGACCCCGTGATTTCGTCGGGATCGACCCGGCGGTAGGATTTGGCCTGCGCGAAATCCCGCGACTGGCAATACGACTGGGCAGCATGGGCGCCGCACTTTTCGCCGCGGGCCAAGCACTGATCGACCCCGTAACCGTCGGCCGGGTTGGAAACGATGAAAACCCGGCTGTCGGCCCAGGCGGTGGAGGCAGCGAAAAGCACGCAGCAGGTCAGAAGCGCTGAAATCGGTCGCATGGGAAACACCGGAGGGGGAGAAGGGTCGCGGGAGAATAGGCGCGACATGTAAAAAATGATTAACCTTGGAGGGGTGGGTGACTTGCTCACCCAAGGCGGCTTTTCTGAGGCTAGTGCTTGACCCTTTTTGCCGTCTGGCCCATGGTATTTTCCATGAACGGTCTCCTCGCCATTTGTGGCATTTGCCGCGAGATTATTAGCTAGCGATTCGCTGGCTGAGGCCGTCTTTTCTCAATCGAGATCAATGGACGCCCGGCCGAAGGGATGGGTATCCATGGAATTGCGTCTCTACGATACGCTGACCAGAGAGAAGCGCGTTTTCACACCGCTCGATCGTTCCAACGTGCGCATGTATGTGTGCGGGCCGACGGTTTACGACTTTGCCCATATTGGCAATGCGCGCCCCGTGATCGTGTTCGACGTGCTGTTTCGCTTACTGCGCCACGTCTATGGCGAGAAGCACGTTACCTACGTTCGCAACATCACCGACGTCGACGACAAGATCAACGAGCGTGCCGCGCGGGATTTTCCGAAGCTTCCGTTGAACGAGGCGATCCGGAAAGTCACCGAGCAGACCGCCAATCAATTCCACGCCGACGTGGATGCGCTCGGCGCGCTGAGACCGACGTTCGAGCCCCGAGCGACCGACTTCGTTTTGCCGCGCGCCGACGGCAAGGCCGACATGGTCACCTTGATCAAGGAGCTGGTTGCACGCGGCCACGCCTATGAAGCTAGCGGCGAAGTTCTGTTCGATACCCAATCGATGCCGGACTATGGCGCGCTGTCAGGCCGCAAGCTCGATGAACAACTGGCCGGCGCGCGCGTCGCAGTCGATGCGCACAAGAGGAACCCCGCTGACTTCGTTCTCTGGAAGCAGTCCAGCGAAAACGAGCCCGGTTGGGAAAGCCCGTGGGGCAGGGGGCGTCCAGGCTGGCACATCGAATGCTCGGCGATGAGCGCGGCCTACCTCGGCAATATCTTCGATATTCACGGCGGCGGCCTCGATCTGATCTTCCCGCATCATGAGAACGAGATCGCCCAGTCGCGTTGCGCCCATGGCACGGCCACGATGGCCAATTACTGGATGCATAACGGCTTCCTCGAGGTCGAGGGCGCCAAGATGTCAAAGAGCCTTGGCAATTTCGTCACGATCCGCGACCTGTTGCAGCAGCAACCCAAAGATCCGTTCTGGGGAGAAATCATACGTCTCAATATGCTTCGAACTCACTACAGACAGCCGATTGATTGGACCCAATCGGCTCTTTCCGAAACGGCGGTAATGTATGGCAACTTTCAGCGTGCGGTAGCTGGAGCGGATCTTGCAAAGGCCGCTCCTGCCTCTGCAGTTCTTGCCGCTCTTTATGATGATGTGAACACACCGGCAGCGATAGCCGAACTACATAGGCTTGCAGCAAGTGCTCGCGCAGCAAGCGGTAATCCAGCCGACGCGGCGACAGACCTCGCCGGCTCCTTGCGGCTACTCGGTTTTCAGCGGGTTATGGAGCACGTCAAGCCGGACACTACTCGAGACGATATTTTAAGATCGATTGAAGAAGTCAAAGCCAAAGATCTCGGAATAGATGTTCCTTCATTGAACGCGAAAATTGCTGCACGCCTATCTGCCCGAAAATCGAAGGACTTCAAGGAATCTGATCGTATCCGAGATGAGCTCGCCGCCATGGGTGTGGTGCTGAAGGACGGCAAGGATGCCGACGGTAATCCTGTGACCACCTGGGAGGTCGCGCGATGAGTGCGCCCGCGCTGCGACCGTTCCTGCCTGCCGATACGCCGATCCTGGCTGCGATCTTTGTCGCCAGCGTCGAAGGCTTGACTGGCGATGACTATGGTGAAGCGCAGCAAGAGGCGTGGGCCGCTGGGGTCGATGACGAGGAGGCTTTCGGGCGGCGGCTGGCTTCCCAGCTCACGCTCGTTGCCACGCTCGACGGCGCGCCGGTCGGGTTTGCGTCACTGAAGGGCAAGGACCAGGTCGATTTGCTTTATGTGCACCCCGGCGCTGTCGGGCAAGGCGTCGCGGCCGCGCTGTGCGACGCGCTGGAAAAGCTTGCCGCTGCGCGCGGCGCCAAGAACCTGACCGTCGATGCCAGCGACAACGCGGCCGAATTCTTCGTAAAGCGCGGCTATGAGGCCCAGCAGCGCAACACGGTTTCGCTCAACGGCGAATGGCTCGCCAATACCACGATGCAGAAACAGCTCGGAGACAATGCCGGGAGGCCGCAATGAACCGGGAGCGGCTTTATCTGTTCGACACCACGCTTCGCGATGGCGCGCAGACCAATGGCGTCGACTTCACGCTCCACGACAAGCAGCTGATCGCCAAGATGCTCGATGAACTCGGCGTCGACTACGTCGAGGGCGGCTACCCCGGCGCCAATCCGACCGATACCGAATTTTTCGCGGCGAAGCCGAAGTTGTCCCATGCGCGCTTCACTGCCTTCGGCATGACGCGCCGGGCCGGCCGGTCCGCATCCAATGATCCAGGCCTTGCGGCACTGCTGGAAGCCAAGGCGGATGCGATCTGTTTTGTGGCCAAATCCTCGGCCTATCAGGTGCGCGTGGCGCTCGAGACCACCAAAGAGGAAAATCTCGCCTCGATCAGTGACAGCATTACGGCCGCAAAGAAAGCGGGCCGCGAAGTGATGCTCGACTGCGAGCATTTCTTCGACGGCTACAAGGAGGATCCAGCTTTCGCGCTCGCCTGCGCAAGGGCGGCCTACGACGCCGGCGCGCGCTGGGTGGTTCTATGCGACACCAATGGCGGGACCATGCCGCATGAGGTCGAGACGATCGTCGGCGAGGTCATCAAGCATATTCCGGGCGATCACGTCGGCATCCACGCCCATAACGATACCGAGCAGGCGGTCGCCAATTCTCTGGCCGCTGTTCGTGCCGGCGCGCGCCAGATTCAGGGCACGCTCAACGGTCTCGGCGAACGCTGCGGCAACGCCAATCTGTGTTCGCTGATTCCGACGCTGCGCCTGAAGAGTGAATTTTCGGATCGATTCGAGATCGGCGTGACCGACGAGAAGCTGAAAGCTTTGATCACGGCGTCGCGCACGCTCGACGATATGCTGAATCGCGCGCCCAATCGTCATGCGCCTTACGTCGGCGAGAGCGCTTTCGTCACCAAAACCGGCATTCATGCCTCCGCTGTGCTGAAGGATCCGCAGACCTATGAGCATGTGTCGCCCGAGGCGGTTGGCAACCATCGCAAGGTGCTGGTTTCCGATCAGGCCGGCCGTTCCAACGTGATCGCTGAACTCGATCGCGCCGGGATAGCTTACGACAAGAACGACCCGAAGCTCGCGCGCCTGGTCGAGGAATTGAAGGAGCGCGAGGCGATAGGCTACGCCTACGAATCCGCCGATGCTTCATTTCAACTTCTGGCGCGGCGAACGCTTGGGCGCGTTCCCGATTATTTTCGCGTCGAGCAGTTCGACGTCAA
>Ga0070741_10004019_pt1 | contig 35065 bp, 31 predicted proteins | sample Coa_R1_4_FD_66440 | JGI IMG/M metagenome (GOLD analysis project Ga0070741, IMG submission 66440) | Surface soil microbial communities from Centralia Pennsylvania, which are recovering from an underground coalmine fire - Coalmine... | ecosystem: Environmental > Terrestrial > Soil > Unclassified ... | reverse complement strand
GCGGCTCGATCGTCAACATCGGCTCGCTGTACGCGTCGATCGCGCCGATCCCGGCGCTCTACGACCACATCGAGCCGCCGTTCACGAAGCCGGCCGCCTACGGCGCCTCGAAGGCGGCGGTCGTCAACCTGACGCGCTACTTCGCGCGGCTGTGGGGGCCGCACGGCGTCCGCGTGAACGCGCTGTCGCCCGGCGGCGTCAGGGGCGGCCAGGACGGCGAGTTCGTGCGCAAGTACTCCGAACGCGTGCCGCTCGGCCGGATGGCCGAGCCGGAGGACCTGGTCGGCGCGCTCCTCTTCCTCGCCTCCGACGCGTCGGCCTACGTCACCGGCCAGGAGCTGCGCGTGGACGGGGGGTTCACGGCATGACCGTGGTCTCGGACCTCCGGCCGGTCGGCAACGTGATCGGCGGCGCGGAGGGGCCCGCCGCCGGCGGGGCGACGTTCGAGAAGCTCGCGCCCGCGACCGGCGAGCCGATCAGCCTCGTCGCCCGGTCGGGAGCCGGCGACGTGGCCGCCGCGATCGCGCAGGCCGAGGCCGCCCAGCCGGCCTGGGCGGCGCGCACCGTCGAGGAGCGCGGCCGGATCCTGCGGCGGATCGCGCAGCTGCTCGAGCGCGACCGCGACCGGGTCGCCGCGGTCGTCTCGGCCGAGACCGGCAAGTCGCCGAAGGATGCGAAGGGCGAGACCGACGGCGCGATCGAGCTCGGCTACTTCATCGCCGGAGAGGGGCGGCGGTTCTACGGGAGGACGATGCCGAGCGCGACGCCCAACCGGCAGGCGATGACGGTGCGGCAGCCGCTCGGCGTCGCCGGGCTGATCATCGCCGCGAACACGCCGATCGCCAACGTCGCGTGGAAGGTCTTCCCGGCTCTGCTGTGCGGGAACGCGGCCGTGCTTAAGGCCTCGGAGGATGCGCCGGAGACCGCCAACGTCTTCGCGCGGCTCGCCGCCGAGGCGGGCCTCCCCGACGGCGTGCTGAACGTCGTGCACGGCTTCGGCGAGGAGGCCGGGCAGCCGCTGGTCGAGGATCCGCGCGTCGCGGTCGTCTCCTTCACCGGGTCGACCTCGGTCGGCCGGCTGATCGCGCGCGTCGCCGGCGAGCGGCTCGCGAAGGTCTGCCTCGAGCTCGGCGGCAAGAACCCGCTCGTCGTCTGCGACGACGCCGACCTCGAGCGGGCGGCCGGCGCCGCCGTGCTCTCGGCGTTCTCGAACGCGGGGCAGCGCTGCGCGGCCGGCTCGCGGCTGATCGTCTTCGACGCGGTCTACGACCGGTTCCGCGAGCTCCTCGTCGAGGGGGCGCGGGCGCAGAAGGTCGGCCCCGACGACGAGCACGACTTCGGCCCGGTGATCAACGAGCGCCAGCTGGAGGGCATGCTCGCCGCGGTCGAGCGGGCCAGGGCCGCCGGCGCGACCGTGCTGACCGGCGGCGAGCGGCTCGACCGGCCCGGCTTCTACGTCGCGCCGACGATCGTCGAGGGCGCCGCCGCCGACTCGGAGATCTCGTGCACCGAGCTGTTCGGGCCGATCACGACCCTCCACCGCGTCTCCGGCTTCGAGGAGGCGCTGGCGGTCGCGAACGCGACCCCGTACGGCCTGACCGCGGCGATCTGGACGGCGAGCATCCACCGCGGCCAGGAGTTCGTCCGCCGCGTCGTCGCCGGCGGCGTGCAGGTGAACGGCCCCACGTACGGGTTCGAGCCGCACGTCCCGTTCGGCGGCCAGCGCGACTCCGGCACCGGCTGGCGCGAGCCCGGCACCGAGGCGCTCGACGTCTACTCCGACTGGAAGACCGTCTATGTCACGCACGATCCCGCGTCCGTCTGAGGCTGCGGCCGCCGCGCCGGCGGGCGGGAGCGTCCCGTACCCGCTCGCCAAGCGGGTCTTCGACCGCACGGTCGCGGCCGTGCTGCTGGTCGCGCTCTCGCCGCTGCTGCTGCTCGCGCTGTGGGTGCTCGCGCTGGACATGCTCCTCGTCCGGCGCGACCGGGGCCGCTGGCTGTACCGCGAGCGCCGGATCTCCCGCGGGCGCGAGTTCGAGGTGCTCAAGTTCCGGGTGCTCCGCGAGGACGTGCTCGCCGAGATCGCGCGGACGAAGGACGCCTACGCACGGCTGTACGAGGCCGACCACGCGAACCTGACCGCGGCCGGCCGCGTGATCAAGCGGATCTACGCCGACGAGCTGCCGCAGATCCTCAACGTCCTGCGCGGCGACATCAGCCTGGTCGGCCCGCGGCCGTGGCCGGTGACGATGGTCGAGAACCAGGTGGCGAAGGGCCTCGACTACCGGCTGCGCGCGATGGCCGGCTGGACGGGTCCGGCCCAGGTGCGGAAGGACTCGAAGGCGAAGTCGAAGGCGACCGAGCTCGACCTCGAGTACGTCGAGCTGTGCCGGACGCTGAGCGGCCCCCAGCTCGTCCGGCACGACCTGCGCGTCCTCGGCCAGTCGCTGCGCACGATGCTGCGCGCCCGCGGCCTCCGCTACTAGTGCCGCGCGTCGTCGCCGTCCTCGGCATGCACCGGAGCGGGACCTCGGCGACGGTCGGGACGATCGAGCAGCACGGGATCTCGCTCGGCCCGGTCTCCCGGTCGAACCGCTTCAATCCCCGCGGCAACCGCGAGCTGCGGCCGCTCGTCAAGCTGCACGACCGCATCCTCGACCGGAACGGCGGCGCCTGGTGGCGCCCGCCGGCGACGGTCGCGCTCCTCCCGGGCGACCGGCAGGAGCGCGACGGCGTGCTGGCGACGATCCCGGGGGACACGGTCGCCGTCAAGGATCCGCGGATCCTGCCGCTCCTCGAGCTCTGGCGGGACCTCGAGCCGCTGCGGATCGGGGTGATCCGCAACCCGGTCGCCGTCCGGCGCTCGCTCGAGCGCCGGGCGCGCGAGGACGGCCGCGAGCTGCTCGACGCGGAGGGCTGGGAGGCGCTCTGGCGCCGCTACAACGCGATCCTGCTCGCCGAGCTCGAGCGCGAGCCGTTTCCGCTCGTCGACTTCGACCGCACCGCGGAGCTCGACGCGCAGGTGCGCTCGGCGCTCGCGTTCCACGGCCTCGAGGCGGGCGGCGAGGGCACGTTCTTCGACCCGGGGCTCGTGCACGAACGCGACGACGGCTGGCGCGACGAGGCGCTCTCGCCCGAGTCGGTCGCGCTCTGGGACCGGCTGAGCGCCTTCGTCTAGGACAGGGCGGCGACCCGGTCGTACAGGTCGCCGGCGAGCTCGTCGACGCGGGCGACGGTCGCCGCGTCGAGCGTCTCGCGGTAGGCCTCGGCGCGCTCCGTGAGGATCCCGTGCCGGTCGACGCGCTCGACCGAGTTCGCCCGGATCGGCCGGCCGTTGAAGGTCGGCACGAGCAGCGTCTCCGACATCGAGATCCCGATGCGGGCGGCGAGGCGCTCCATCGTCGCCTCGGTGCTGCGGACCAGGTCCTCGTAGGTGAGCGCGACCACGCGGTCGCCGTAGCGCCCGGCCGCCTCCAGCGTGCGCTCCGCGGAACGCCGCCAGCGCTCCATCGCCGCGTCGAGGTCGGTGTCGCGCTTCCCCTGCGAGCGCGCCGAGGCGAACCAGGCGCGCGCGTCGCGTACGATCGAGACGAGCTTCCCGTCCGGGTAGGCCGCGAAGAAGGCGTCCCGGCTCTTCCGGCGGAGGTTGAGCCCGGGCGCGAAGGCGGTCACGGCCCGCTTGGGGCCGGAGTAGAGGTTCTGGTTGTCCAGCCAGGCGTTGAAGTACGAGGTGAAGTAGCAGTCGAGGACGTCGCGCTCGCGCTCGACCCGGGTCGCGGCGGCGGTCTGCTCGAAGATCCGCTTCTGCAGGCCGGGGAGGAAGAGGAACGGGAAGACGTCGCGGTTCCCGGTCGGCGCGCGCTTCCCGCCGTCCTTCGAGTAGCCGCTGCGCAGGTGCTTGCCGGCGTACTTCTCGTAGAGGGACTCGAACCAGGTGTCGGGGCGGTCGAGGTCGAGGCGGACCCAGTGCCGGCTGCTGGGCCGGCCGATCCGCAGCTCGTGCGGGTGCGCGTGGCACTCGGCGTGACCGTCGAGGAGCTGGCTGAGCAGGGTTCCGCCGGAGCGCTGGATCTGGGAGACGAGGACGAGCGGCTCGCGGACCGGCACGACGTGCGCGAGCCGGGCGGCGCAGAGGTCGGCGAACTCCTCCTCGCCGAGCGTCCACGCGGGCTGCCTCTCGGCCGTGCCGCCGCGCCTCCAGGCCCGTCTCGCCACGCGCCCGAGTGTACTGGCGCCCTTCGCGCGCACCGGGCGTGATACTTGTTCGCCGCGACGTGGCCGGGAGCGACGATACGACGACGCTCGGGGCGCTGGCGAGGCGCCTGCCCGGCCTGCGGCTCCGCTACCAGACCCTCGACCGGCTCGGCGAGCTCCAGGGCGAGCTTCGTCGGGTGCACAAGCGGCTGCTGATGCTCGAGGGCCGCGCGGAGATCACGGTCCACTCGCCCGCCGAGCAGGACGAGACGTTCCTCGCCGCCGCCGAGGCGGTCGGCAAGCGCACGAAGCTGGGGCAGGACCGGCTCTGGATCCTCTGGCAGGCGGCGGCGAACGCCGCCCCGCTCGGGCTGCCCGTGCTGGAGGCGGGGAGCTACCGCGGCGGCTCGGCCTGGTTCCTCGCCACCGCCGTCAAGGAGCACGCCGGCCGCGAGCTGCCGCTGGAGGCGGTCGACACGTTCGCCGGCCACCCCGCCGCGGCGATCACGCCGAGCGACCACGACTACCACGGCTCGGGCCGCTTCGCGGACACGAGCGTCGAGCGGGTGCGCGAGTACCTGGCCGCGTTCCCGCTCGTGACCGTGCACCAGGGCGAGTTCGCGGCGGTCGCTCCGGCGCTGCCGCACGAGCGGTACGGCCTCGTGCACCTCGACATGGACCTCTACGCGCCGACGCGGGAGGCGCTCGCGTTCTGCGCGGCGCACACGCCGCCCGGTGCCGTGATCGTGGTCGACGACTACGGCTCGCCCAAGTGCCCCGGGATCGAGCAGGCGGTCGACGAGTTCCTCGCCGCCGGGCCCGGGTTCCAGCGCTGGCACCCGCACACCGAGCAGGCCGTTCTCGTCCGCGTGGGCTGACGCGCCCCCCCGGTACGATCTGCCGGTGCCGACGGCCGTCGCCCTGATCCCCGCCCGGGCCGGCTCGCAGCGCGTGCCGCGCAAGAACCTGGTCGAGCTGGGCGGCCACCCGATCGTCGCCTACGCGATCGCCGCCGCGCGCGAGGCCGGGGTCTTCGACGAGGTGGTGGTCTCGACCGACTCCGAGGAGATCGCCGAGGTCGCGGGCCGCTACGGCGCCGCCGTGCCGGGCCTGCGCCCGGCGGAGCTGGCGACGGCGACGTCGTCCGACATCGAGTGGGTCCTGCGGGCGATGGCCGGCCGGGCCGACGACGTGTTCGCGATCGTGCGGCCGACGAGCCCGTTCCGCACCGGCGACACGATCCGGCGCGCGTTCGACCGCCTGGTCGAGCTGGGCGACCGGGCCGACTCGATCCGCGCGGTCGAGCCCGTCCGCCAGCACCCGGGGAAGATGTGGACGCTCGACGGCGACCTGCTCCGGCCGCTCCTCGCCCAGCCCGCGGGCGAGACGCCGCTGCACTCGCGCCAGTACCAGGCGCTGCCGGAGGTGCTCGTCCAGAACTCGAGCCTGGAGCTCGCCTGGGCGCGGGTGCTCGAGCCGCCGCTGCCGACGATCTCCGGCACGCGGGTCGCACCGTTCTTCACGGAGGGCTGGGAGGGCTTCTCGATCGACTACCTCGAGGACGTCGAGCGGGCCGAGCGCGCCGTCCGGGAGGGCGAGGCCACCCTGCCGTCCGTCGCCCTGGCGGTACGGTGACCGCCGTGCTCCGGCTCGTCCTCGTCCACATCCCCAAGACCGCGGGCACCACCGTGGGCACGCTGCTCGCGCACCACTACGGCGACCGGTTCCAGCGGGTGGACATGAGCGGCGTGCACGCCCGGGAGACGGCGGACGGGCTCGAGGTCGCCCGGCACCGGGCGGACGGAACGGCCGAGCGGATCGAGCGGTTCGCGCTCCGCGACGGCGTCGAGGCGGTGTCCGGCCACGTGCCGGCCGGCCTGCTCGGCCTGCTGCCTCCCGCCGAGCGCTACGTGACCGTGCTCCGCGACCCGGTCGAGCGGACGCTGTCGCAGTACTACCACCTGGTCAACCGCAGGGCGGCGTGGCGCCACGAGTGGCTCCCGGCGCCGACGCCGGAGCTGCGGCTCGCCGACGCGATCGGCGAGCGGAGCTACATCCCCGACAACCTGCAGACGCGCATGCTCTGCGGTCTGGCGTCGGCCGAGGAGCCGCTGCCGGGCGATGCGCTCGAGCGCGCGAGCCGCACCCTTGCCGAGACCTTCACGCACGTGGGCACGACGGAGCGGCTCGACGAGCTGGTCGCGCTGCTCGACCTCGACCTGGGGTGGCCCGCGGCCGTGCCGGAGCCGGCGCGCGTCAACGCGTCCCGCCCTCGCGGCGCCGACGTGCCCGCCGAGGCGGTGCGCACCGTCGAGCATGCGAACGAGCTGGACCGCGAGCTGTACGCCGAGGCGGCCCGGCTGCAGGACGCTGCGGTCGAGCGGGCCGGCGCCGAGCTCGCCGCCGAGCTCGAGGTGCTGCAGCGCGCGCGCCGCCGCCGCGACGGCGAGCCCGGCGTCCCCGTCCGCACGCTGCCGGTCGAGGCGCGCGTCGAGCTCGCGGTGGGCGAGTCGCGCCTGCTCGACGCCGGCGCGGAACTGCGCGACGCCGCGCGCCGCTACGCGAAGCGGACCGCGCAGTGGCGCGAGCTGAAGCGCGCCGCGAAGCGCGGGGCGGGCGTGCTCGGCCGGAGGCGCGCGTGAACCTCCGCTACCTGCCGCTGGACGAGTGCCGCCGGATCGCGGCGCTCGAGGGCGACCCGGTCGAGCGGGCGGCCGCCTTCGCCGACGCGTGCCGGCTGAACGCGCTGTACATGATCCGGCGGGCGGGCTCCGGCCATCCGGGCACGACGTTCAGCTCGCTGGACATCGTCGCCTGGCTGCACCTGGAGGTGCTCGGCGAGCACGACCGCTACTTCTCGTCGAAGGGCCACGACGCACCCGGGCTGTACGCCGTGCTCGCGGCGCTGGGGCGGATCGACTTCGACCTGATCCACCGCCTGCGCCGCCTCGACGGCCTGCCCGGCCATCCCGACGTGGCCGCGGCGCCGGAGGTGGTGACGAGCACCGGCTCGCTCGGGATGGGCGTCTCGAAGGCGCGCGGCTTCGTGCTCGCCGACCGGCTGCTCGGCCGGGACGGCCGCGTGTACGTACTCACCGGCGACGGCGAGCTCCAGGAGGGCCAGTTCTGGGAGTCGCTCCAGCCGACCGCGAACCGCGGCCTGCGCGAGGTCACCGTGATCGTCGACCGGAACGAGGTGCAGTCGGACACGTGGGTCTCGCACGTCAGCGACCTCGGCGACCTCGGCGAGAAGCTCCGGGCGTTCGGCTGGGCGGTGGCGACGTGCGACGGGCACGACCTGCGCGCCTTCTCCGGCACGCTGGCGGCGCTCGAGGGCGAGTCCGGCCCGCGCGCGGTGATCGCCCGGACGCGGAAGGGCGGCGGCGTCTCGTTCATGGAGCCGCACGAGCTGCCCAGAACCGACACCGCGCTCTACGGCTACCACTCCGGCGCGCCGACCGAGGACGAGTACGAGCGCGCGGTCGCCGAGATCGAGACGCGGCTGAACGAGCGCCTCGCCGGGCTCGGCTCGCCGCCCGTGGAGCTCACGGCGGCCGACCCGCCGGAGCACCGCTCGGCGCCGAAGGAGCGCCAGCGGCTCGTGCCCACCTACGGCGAGGCCCTGATCGCCGCGGCCGAGCAGGAGCCGCGCCTGGTCGCGCTCGACGCCGACCTGCGGCTCGACACCGGTCTCGTCGCCTTCCGCGAGCGCTTCCCCGACCGCTTCTTCGAGTGCGGCATCGCCGAGCAGGACATGGTCTCGCAGGCCGGCACGATGGCGCTCGCGGGCCTGATCCCCGTCTGCCACTCGTTCGCGTGCTTCCTGTCGACGCGGCCGAACGAGCAGATCTACAACAACGCGACCGAGCGCTCGAAGGTGATCTACGTCGGCTCGCTCGCCGGCCTCGTCCCGGGCGGGCCTGGCCACTCGCACCAGTCGGTGCGCGACATCTCCGCGCTGGGCGCGATGCCGGGGATGGCGCTGATCGAGCCCTGCTCCGAGTCCGAGGTGCGGGCGGCCGTCCGGTGGGCCGTCCACCGCGCGCCGGGGCCCGTGTACCTGCGGCTCGTCAGCGTCCCCTGGGCGCTCGGCTTCGATCCGCCCGAGCTCGACGAGCTCTCGCCGGGGCGCGGGAGCGTCCTCCACCCGGCCGGCGACGTGCTGTTCGTCGCCGCGGGGCCCGTGATGGTCGGCGGCGCGTGGGCGGCGGCGGAGCTGCTCGCGGGGCGGGGGATCGAGGCCGGCGTGGTCGCGCTCCCGTGGCTCCGGGACGTCGACGGCGCCTGGCTGGGCGACGTCGCCGGCGAGGCGGCGATCTTCACGCTCGACAACCACTACCTCGCCGGGGGGCAGGGCGACGCCGTGCTCGCGGCGCTGGCGGCCGAGGCGCCCGAGGCGGCGGCGCGCGTCCACAAGCTGGGCGTGACGGAGATCCCGAAGAGCGGCGAGAACAACGAGGTGCTGCACGCGCACGGCCTGGACGCCGAGGGGATCGTCGCGCAGGTGACGCCCCGGCTGGGCGCGCGGGTCTAGACGAGCTTCAGGATCTCGTCCGCCACGATCGGCGTCACCGGCCGGTCGAGGCCCCGCGGCCGGACGAAGAACTCGCAGAAGCGGCGGATCGCCTCGCGGTCGTAGTCGCCGGTCACGCCCCGCTCGAGCTGGGCGACGTGCTCGCCGAGCGTCTCCGCGTACGTGACCACCCCGCCCCGGTCCTCGAGCAGGTAGTAGAAGTGGCGCGAGCCGGACTGCGCCGGGGCGGCGGCGCCGGCGGAGAACGTGTAGACGGGCCGGCCGACGATGCTCGCCTCGATCTGCGCGCTCGTGTTCAGCCCGACGGCGGCGGCCGCGTGGTGGAGCTGGTCGAACAGCGACTGGCGCTTGTGCTTCATCTCGTGCAGCACCGAGACGTGCTCGGACGGGGGCCGCCAGCCCTGCCAGACCGCCAGCTCCCGGGGGTGCGGCCGCACGAGGACGTTCGCCCGCCGCAGCGCGCCTGCCGAGCTGCGCAGGGCCGCGAGCCAGCCCTCGACGACGGGCGGCTCGTCCGGGCACACCTCGTTGGTCGAGCCCAGGTAGAGCACGATCGGCTCGTCGGGGTCGAAGCCGTGGCGCGCGCACAGCTCGGCCCGGTCGACGGACGGGGTCAGGCCGAAGAAGCGGTCCCAGTGGGGCGCGCCCGCGACGACGACGCGGTCGGGGTCGATCCCGTGGAGCTCCTCCGCCTCGCGCCGCTGGAGCTCGTTCCACGCGAAGACGCGGTCGGGTGCGACGTGGATCCGCCCCTTGTTCGAGAGGTTGTCCCAGCTGTACACGATCAGGGCGGTCGGGACGTCCAGGGCGCGCGCGGCCTTGACCACCTCGGTCTGGTGCGTCTGCTGGCGCACGAGCGGGCTGACCAGGACGACGTCGGGAGCCTGCGCCTCAAGGAAGCGGCGGACGCCCTCGTCCGTCGGGATCCAGGCGTCCAGGGCACCGAGCGCGGCGTCGAACGCCGCCGCCCGCCCCGGCTCGACCGCGACCGCCGGATCGGGCCACTCCGGGTTCGGCTCGAGGGCGCCGCGGGAGGCGGTGCGCAGCAGGTTGTCCAGCGCACGCCGGCGGTTGAACGTTGCGACCTCCTGCTCGGGCGAGAGGTACCAGGCGTAGTCGCGCGTGTGGCGGAGGAGCGCGATCGCCTCGCCGAACGAGGGCTCCGAGACCTCGTCGTAGGCCTCCATCGTGGCGAACCGGGCCACGCGGGTCGGCAGCTTCTGCCTGCGGTCGCGCGGGAAGGCGAAGACGACCTCGTGCCCGGCCTCGGCGAGCGTCCGGCCGACGTTGGCGAAGCGCCGGAGCGCGTACCGCCAGGTGAAGAAGTGCGCCCGCACCGGCGCGCTAGGCGGTCGCGCCGACGGGCCGGCGGGCCGTGCGGGCCAGCGCCTCGACCTCGTCCGCGAGCTGTGGCACGACCGGCCGGTCCAGCCCCCGCGGACGGACGATGCGCCGGCAGAACTCCCTGATCGCCTCGCGGTCGACGTCGCCGGCGAGCCCACGCTCGAGCTGCTGCACGTGCTCGTCGAGCCCCGCCGCGAACCGGACGGCGCCGCCCTCGCGCTCCAGCAGGTAGTAGAAGTGGAGCGAGCCCTCCTGGCCGGCGGCGTCCACGCCGGCCGAGAACGTGTACACGGGCGTGCCGACGATGCTCGCCTCGATCTGGGCGCTCGTGTTCAGGCCGACCGCCAGCTCCGCGTGGTGGAGCTCGTCGAAGAGCGACCGGTCGGCCTTGTCCGCGCGGATGCTGACCGCCACTCGCTCGTCCGGCGGCCTCCACCCGGTCCAGCGCCGGGCGTCGCTCTCGCCCGGGTGCGGCCGGACGAGGACGTTCGCCTCCCGCAGCGCCTCCGGACCCGAGCGCAGCGCGTGCAGCCAGCGCTCGACCACCGGCGGCTCGTCGCGGCAGACCGTCCGGGTCGACCCGAGGTAGAGGACGATCGGCCGGCCCGGGTCGAGCCCGTATCGGGCGCAGAACGCCTCGCGGCCGTCGCCCGGCTCCAGCTCGAAGAAGGGGTCCCAGTGCGGCGCGCCGACGACGACCACCCGCTCCTCGTCGATCCCGTGGAGCTCGACCGCCTCGCGGCGGTGGACGTCGTTCCAGGCGTAGACGCGGTCCGGGGTCGCGTGCATCCGCCCCTTGTTCGACAGGCTGTCCCAGCTGTAGACCGGGAACCCGCTCGGGATCCCGAGCACCCGCGCGGCCTTGAGCACCTCGGTCTGGTGGAGGCCCGGCCTGATCAGCGGCGTGACCAGCACGACGTCGGGGTCGAGCCCGGCGAGGTAGCGCACGACGCCGGGATCGGGCGCGACCAGCGCCTCCAGCTCCGCCAGCATCGGCTCGACGTGCTCGCGGAGCGCCGGGTCGATCTCGACCGGCGGGTCCGGCCACGCGGCGCCCGCCGCCCGCCGCCCGCCGGCGGTCGCCGCCTGCACGAGCCGGTCGAGCGCGCGTCTGCGGTTGAAGGTGCCGACGCGGTGCTCGGGCCGCAGGTACCAGGCGTAGTCGCGCGTCCGCCGGAGCAGGTCGACCGCGCGGCCGAACGCGGCGTCCTCGAACTCGGCGTAGCGCTCGAGGCGGATGCCCGGGGTGGTGAGCAGCGGCTCGGGCACGACGCGGTCGCGCTCCCGCTCGGGGGAGGCGACGACGACGTCCGCGCCGCGCCCGGCGAGCTCGACCGCGAGGTCGACGAACCGGCCGACGGTGAGCAGCTTGGTGAAGAGGACGACGCGCACGCTCGGAGGAGGGTAGCTCGGTCGGCTAACGTCGCCCGGCATGAAGGCCCGCTCGGGCAGCGAGCTCGTCTCCGCGGTCGGCCGCGAGCTCGACGTCCGCACGCGGGGCCTCGCGACGGAGCGCGCCGTCCGCCGGGCGGCCCGGCGCGGCGGGCGGCTGCTGCTCGGCCCGTTCCTCGGCGAGATCGGCTACGAGCTGGAGTACTGGATCCCGTTCCTGCGGCGGGAGCTCCACCGCCACGGGATCGAGCCCGAGCAGGCGACGGTCATGACGCGCGGCGGGGCGGCGCTCTGGTACCGCGACTTCGCCGCGAACGCCCTCGACGTCCTCGAGCTGCTGACGCCGGGGGAGTACCTGCCCCGGCTCGAGGAGCGCCGCCGCCTGGCCGGCGACCTGAAGCAGCTCCGCGTGGAGCGATTCGACCGGGAGCTGGTCGAGCTGGCCCGCGCCCGCCTCGGCGACCTGACCGTGCTCCACCCGGGGCTGATGTTCACCCGCCTGCGCGGCCTCTGGTTCAAGGGCCGGCCGCTGGGGGAGCTCTGGCCGCACGTCGAGTACCGGCCCCTCGACGTTCCCGCGGAGCCGGTCGACGGCCTCCCGGAGCGCTACGTGGCGGTGAAGGCGTACTTCAACGAGTGCCTGCCGGCGACCGGCGAGATCCGCGCGTTCCTGCGCTCCACGGTCGAGCTGCTCGCCGACCGGATCGACGTCGTGCTGCTCTCGACCGGCCTCCTCGTCGACGACCACGAGGAGTGGGCCACGAGCCACCCGCGCGTCCACCCGGTCGAGCACCTGCTGCGGCCCGAGGACAACCTCGCCGTGCAGACACGCGTGATCGCTGCCGCGCGCGGCCTGGTCGCGACCTACGGCGGGTTCTCGTACCTCGGCCCGTTCCTCGGCGTGCCGACGCTGACGTTCCTCGCGATCGACCAGACGGTCCCGATCCACCTCGACGTCCTGCGCGAGGCCGTCCCCGGCGCCGACTACCGGCAGGTCCGGGCCGGCGACGAGGCCGCCGTGCAGGACTTCGCCGCCGGTCTCGGCGGCTAGGATGCCGCGACCTTGGCCCGCAAGACCGACCTCTACTACACCGAGAGCGACGGGGCCCGGCCGACGTCGTTCGCCGACCGCTGGAGCGACCTCGACCGCGTCGCCGACCTCCGCCCGGGCGACCGCGTCCTGGACGTGGGCTGCGCCGAGGGGCTGATCTCGCTCGAGGTCGCGACCCGCGTCGCGCACGTGGACGCGTTCGACGTCTCCGGCGTGCGGATCGCCGAGGCCCGCCGGCTCGCGGAGCAGCGGGGAATCGGCAACGCGAGCTTCGCCACGGGGTCGATCGACACGTTCCCGCTGGAGCCGCTCTCCTACGACGTCGCCCTCTTCCTCTCGGTGTGGGGGAAGCGGCTCGACGCGGACCGGACCGTCGGTGCCGGGCACCTCGCCCGGATCCTCGGCGCGACGCGCCGCCAGCTCCTGATGCGAGCCGGCGTGCAGCGCAAGCCGCGCAAGCAGGCGTGGCTGGCGGAGATCCTCGAGGTCTGCGACCGCGAGGGGTTCGACGCCCTGTGCTTCAGCCGCACGCGGCAGGGCGAGCCGTCGCGGACGAACCTGATCGTCGCCAACCGGCGGGGATCGGACGCGCGCTCCGGCGAGCTGCCGGCGCTGGCGCTCGTGCCGACCGCGCTGCTGGCCGGCCACCCCGTGGTCGCGGCCGCGCGGCGCTCCTAGGACGACGCCCTGGCGCGCTCCAGCTCGGCGGCCGCCTCCTCGTAGCGCAGCCGCCACTTGCGGGCCTCCTCCTGGGCCTTGAGCAGCCGCTTCTCGGCTTTCGCGAGCGACGCGCGCAGGCCGTCGTCGTCCTTCCAGGCGCGCGCCCGGTGGTGGACGGCGTACGCCCGCTCGATCTGCTCGGCGGTGCGCGGGTACAGGAGCTCGGGCTCGACGAACGTGACCTCCTCCCGGCCGAGCAGGAGGCTGTCGAGGAACTGCGGGCCCGTCTCGTCCTTCACGTTCGCCTCGCCGGCGCCCATGCGCATGCCGTAGGACGCCCGCGGGCGGATCTCCTCGAGGCCGCGCTCGAGCAGCGGATGCCCCGGGACCGATCCCATCAGCGCGCCGTTGACGCGGCCGGGCTTGCGGTAGCCGATGAAGAGCTCGGCGTCCTCGATCAGCGGCTCGATCGAGCGCAGGCACTCGAAGTCGGTGTCGACGTGGACGCCGCCCTCGCGCCAGAGGATCTCGAGCCGGAAGATGTCGCCCCGTTCCCACGGGGCGCGCAGCCGCTCGGCCGCCTCGGGGCGGCGCAGCTCGTCCGGAGGCGGCAGCGTCTCCTCGGTCCAGAACCTGAGCTCCCAGCCGGGGTGGTGGTCGAGCCACGTCCGCTGGTAGGTCGCGAACTCCTCCGGGAACGGGTCCGGACCGACCCAGATCTGGTGGAAGATGCGCGGGATGCGCACGCGCGGAAGCTACCAGTGATCGTCGCGACCGCCGATCTCGGCCGCTACCGCGGCGCAGTGACCATGGTCGACGGCGGCTTCGACCCGCTGCATCCCGGGCACGTCGCCTACTTCGAGGCCGCGGCCGCGCTCGGGCTGCCGGTGCTGTGCAACGTCGCCCCGGACGAGTGGGTGGCCCGCAAGCATCCTCCGCTGCTCCTCCAGGCGGAGCGGGCGGCGCTCGTCGACGCGATCCGGTTCGTGGACTACACGCACCTCGCGGCCGGGACGACGGAGTCGGTGCTCCGGGCCCTCGCGCCGCGCATCTACGCGAAGGGGGCGGACTGGCGCGACCGGTTGCCGGAGGCGGAAACGGCCGCGTGCTCCGACCTCGGTGTCAAGGTGGTATACCTCGACACCCTCCATGACTCCTCCACCGGACTCCTCGAGCGGTACCAGCGTCGCCGCGACGCCGGTTGAGGACATCCTCGAGACCTTCCGGCGCGACGGGATCGCGGTCGCCAGGTTCTCCGACCTGCTCGGCGACGAGCTCTGGCAGGACGCGGTCACGGACATCACGCCGTTCGTCGCCTCGACCGAGGCGGAGGCCGCCAGGCTCGGCGCGCGGGAGCGGGGCGAGGGGAAGGACGAGGTGATCGTCCGCCGCTTCTACGAGAAGGGGCGCGAGGCCCACCGGTACGCCCTCTCCGACGCCTGGCTGAGGATCGCCGCCTCGGAGACCGTCCTGGACATCGTCAACGGGTACGCCGGCGCGCCGGCGCGGCTGACCTACGTCGACAACTGGTACACGGTGCCGTACCCGCTCGCCACCGAGCGGGTCGCGTCGCAGCGCTGGCACCGGGATCCCGAGGACGACCACATCGTGAAGATGTTCGTCTACTTCAGCGAGGTCGACGAGGGGGCGGGCCCGTTCGAGTACGTCCGGCAGAGCGCGGCGGGCGCGAAGTACGGCGAGCTGTTCGCGTGGCGCGACGGCCACCGCTACCCGTCCACCGACGAGCTCGAGGCCGCCGTCGACCCGGCCGACCGGCTGACGCTGACCGGCCCGGCCGGAACGGTGATCTTCTGCGACACCGGCGGCTTCCACCGCGGCGGCTTCGCCCGCACGAGCCCGCGGATCCTGATGATCTCCACCTTCCTCCGCGAGAGCGCGAGGAAGGGCAAGCGCCGCTACGCGGTCGATTTCGAGGGCCGCGAGGACACGCTCTCCGCGCAGGCGCGGCACGCCCTCGCCGGTTAGCCGCCGCCGTCCGCCCGCGGGGCGACGTGGTATACCTCGACACCGTCCTTGGCTTCTCTCCGGGAATCGCCGCCGCCGTCCGACGGGTTCGCCGCGCCGTCGCTGAACGACGTCCAGCGCGCCGCGGCCGACGCGCTCCGCGCCGACGGGATCGCGATCGTCCCGTTCGTCGACCTGTTCGGCGAGGAGCTCTGGGGCGCGGCGCAGGCCGACATCGAGCCGTTCGTCCGGGAGACGGAGCAGGCCGCGCGCGCGCTCGGCGACCGCCCGGCGGGCAAGGAGGAGGTGATCGTCCGGCGGTTCTTCGACAAGGCGGCGAAGAACGGGGACGGGGCCGACGGCCAGAAGCCGACGTTCTCGATCGACAGCCCGTGGCTGCGGATCGGCGCGTCGGAGCTCCTGCTCGACGTGGTCAACGACTACCGGCAGCGGCTGACGCGGCTCTTCTACCTCGACAACTGGTTCACGGTGCCGTACCCGGAGGCGGACACGCGGGTCGCCTCGCAGCGCTGGCACCGGGATCCCGAGGACGAGCACATCGTCAAGGTCTTCGTCTACTTCTCCGACGTCGACGAGGAGGCCGGCCCGTTCGAGTACGTCCGCGGCTCCACCGCCGGCGGCCGGTACGGCGACCTCTGGTCGTGGGGCGAGGGGCACCGCTACCCGCCGGTCGACGAGCTGGAGGCGGCGGTCGCGCCCGGCGACCGGCTGACGGTCACCGGCCCGGCCGGCACCGTCATCCTCTGCGACACGGGCGGCTTCCACCGCGGCGGGTTCGCCCGCACGAAGCCGCGGATCCTGTCCATCTCGACCTACCTGCGCCCGGACCGGAAGACGGGGAAGCGCCGCTTCGACGTCGACTTCGGCGGACGCCAGGACGAGCTCCCGCCGCAGGTCCTGGCCGCCCTCTCGTAGCCTGGGATCGTGGCCGCCTCACCGCATCCGGCGAGCGAGAACGCAGCTGGCGAGTTCGTGCAGCCGTCCCTGAACGAGGTCCAGCAGGCGGCCGTCGGCTCGCTCCGCGCCGACGGGATCGCGGTCCTCGACTTCCGGAGCCTGTTCGGCGAGGGGCTGTGGCGCGAGGCGAATGCGGACGCGGAGCCGTTCATCCGCGCGACCGAGGAGGCGACCCGGGACGCCGGCGACCGGCCGGCGAGCAAGGACGAGCTGATCATCCGGCGCTTCTTCCACCAGGCCAAGGTGCGGGTCGACGGGAAGAAGCGCGAGAAGCCGAGGTTCTCGATCCTCGCGCCGTGGATCAAAGTCGCCGCCGGGCAGCCGCTCGTCGACATCGTCAACAGCTACCGCGGCCTGCTCACCCGCCTCTACGAGGTCGACGAGTGGTACACGGTGCCGTACCCGCAGTCCGGAGAGCGGCTGGCGTCCCAGCAGTGGCACCGCGACCCGGAGGACGTGCACGTGGTCAAGGTGTTCGTCTACTTCACGGACGTCGACGAGGGGGCCGGGCCGTTCGAGTACGTCCGCGGCTCCGCCGCCGGCGGGCGCTACGAGCACCTCTGGCCGTGGGCGGACGGCCACCGCTACGTGGACGGCGCGGAGCTCGAGGCAGCCGTCGACGACGCCGACCGGCTGACCGTCACCGGCCCCGCCGGGACGATGATCGTCTGCGACACCGGCGGCTTCCACCGGGGCGGGTTCGCCCGCACGCGCCCGCGGGTGCTCTCGACCTCGACCTACCTGCCTCCGGACACGAGGAAGCGCCGGTTCAAGATGGACTACACCGGCCAGCAGGGCTCGCTGCCGCCGCAGGTGCGCTTCGCCCTCGGCTGACCGGGCAGGGCAGTGTCCTCCGATCAGCCCGGACGCGTCGAGGCCGTCGTCACGCACCACCGCAGCGGCTTCCGCTCCGGCGTCGCCCGCTTCAACGAGCTGCTCGCCGAGCGTCTCGGGGTGCCCCTCCGCGGGCTCGGCGAGGACGGCCCGTGGTGGCCGCGGTCGCTCCTGTCGTTCAAGGTCAGCGAGCTCGGCGCGGCGGAGCGGGCGGAGCTCGCCTCTCGCCTGGACGGCTGGCAGGGCGAGCTCTTCCTGCACGAGCTCGCCGGGGACGACCTCGAGCGCGGGCTGATCGCCAGGGCCGGGCGCGTGCACTGCGGCAACCTCGAGATCCACGCGGCCGTCCGCGGGCTGACCGACCGCGCCGAGCCGGCCTGGGCACCGGGCCTGCTCTCCGACCGGCGGGAGTACGGCAGCCCGGAGATCACGGTGTTCTCCTTCGGGATGGCGCACAAGATCCGCACCGACATGTTCGGGCGCCTGCGCGAGCTGCTCGACGCGCTCGGCCGGCCGTACGAGGTCTACGTGTCCGCGGCGAACCACGAGACCGCGCGGCTCGAGGACGCGCTGGACATCGTCGGCGAGATGCAGCGCCTCTTCCCCGGCTTCTTCTTCCTCGGCAACCTCTCCGACGTGGCGGTCTACAACGAGCTCCGGCGCGCGACCTTCTTCGCGGCGTTCTTCGACCGCGGCGTGCGGGCGAACAACACGTCCGTGGCCGCGGCGATGGAGACCGGCGCGGTCGTGGTCACCAACCTGGACGAGCACTCGCCGGCGGAGTACGTCCACCTGGAGACCGTGATCGACATCGGTCGCTGCGATGCGCTGCCCACCGATCCCGCCGTGCTCGACGGGATCCGCGCCCGGGCGGTCGAGACCGCCGCCGGCCGCGGCTGGGACGCGCTCGTCCGGCAGCTGGGGCGGGCGTGAGCGACCGGGCGGAGCGCATCGCCGCGGTCGGCTTCGACTACGCGGCGCACGAGACCGAGCCGGTCGCGGCCTGCAACCTCTGCGGCTCGACCGACCTCGCGGAGCTCTCGACGCGCGACCGCTACGGCTACCCGGCGCCGCTCGCGATGTGCCGCCGCTGCGGGCTCGGCTTCCTCTCGCCGCGGCTGACGGCGGCCGAGTACGGCGCGTTCTACGAGGACGTCTACCGCCCGCTGGTGAGCGCGTTCCACGGGCGGCGGATCGACGCCGAGACCGTGCAGGACGACCAGCGCGGCTACGCCGCCGAGCTGGTCGAGTTCCTGCGCTCGACGCTCCCCTCGCCGCCGCGGACGGTGATGGACGTCGGCGGCTCGACCGGGATCGTCGCCGGCGCGGTCCGCGACGCGTTCGGGGCCGAGGCGACCGTCCTCGACCCGGCGCCCGACGAGCTCGCGGTCGCCGCCGCCGCCGGGATGGAGACGATCGCCGGCTTCGCCGAGGACTTCCGGCCGGGCGGGCGGCGGTGGGACCTCGTCCTGCTCTGCCAGACGGTCGACCACCTGCTCGACGTCCGCGGCACCCTCGCGGCGATGCGCGGGATGACCTCGGTCGACGGCCACGCCTTCGTCGACGTGCTCGACCTGCTGATCGCCGCCCGGAAGCAGGGCTCGGTCGAGGGTGCGGCCAAGATCGACCACCCGTACTACCTGACGCGCGACACCGCGCTCGCCTTCTTCCGGCGGGCGGGCTTCGCGCCGGTCGCCGAGCGGCTCTCGGGCGACGGGCACTGGGGCTTCGTCCTCGCTCCCGCGGAGCCGGGCGAGCCCGACTGGGACGGGCTCGCGCGCGGGGCCGCGGCGATGATCGAGGAGCTGCAGGTCCGGTGAGGACGCTCGGCCTCGTCCCGGCGCGCGGCGGCTCGACGCGTGTGCCGCGCAAGAACCTCGCCGTGCTCGGCGGGCGCACGCTGGTCCGGCGCGCGCTCGAGACGGCGCTCGCCGCCGGCTGCTTCGCGACCGTCGCCCTCTCCAGCGACGCCGACGAGATCCTCGCCGAGGCCGAGGGCCTCGACGTGGTCGCGCTGCGTCGCCCGCCGGAGCTCTCCACCGGGACCGCCCGTGCGCGCGACGTCGCACGACACGCGCTGGCCGAGCTCGGCGACTTCGACGCGCTCGCGATCGTGCAGTGCACCTCGCCGTTCACGGCGCCCGAGGACGTCGCCGGCGCGGTCGCGCTGCTCGAGGCGAGCGGTGCGGAGTCGGTCGTCACCGTCTCCGTCGCGGACGCGGCGCACCATCCGCTGAAGATGAAGCGGCTCGAGGGCGATCGCCTGCTGCCCTACCTCGAGGACGACCGCCTGACGCCCTCGCACGAGCTCGAGCGGCTCTGGGTGCGGAACGGCTCGGTGTACGCCTTCCGGCGGGACGTGGTCGAGCGCGGGCTGGAGGCGGACGACGTCCGCGGCTACGAGATGCCGCCCGAGCGCTCGTTCGACATCGACACCCCCGAGGACCTCGCGTTCGCCGAGTTCCTGGTCGCACGCGGGAGCAGGGCGTGATCCCGCGCGTCTTCCACCAGATCTGGCTGGGCGAGGAGCCGTTCCCGTACGAGGCCGAGCGCGCCGGCTGGCGGCGCTTCCACCCGGACTGGGAGCTCCGCCTCTGGCAGGAGGCGGACCTGCCGGCAGACCTGGAGCTGGCCGAGGCGGCGAACCGCCTGCGGCAGCCGGCCGAGCGGGCGGACATCCTCCGGCTCGAGCTGCTGCATCGGCACGGCGGCGTCTACCTCGATGCCGACTTCGAGTGCCTGAAGCCGATCGACCCCCTGCTCGACGGCGTCACGTGCTTCCTCGGCCTGCTCGACTCCGGCCGCGTCTCGAACGCCGTGATCGGCTGCGTGCCCGGCCACCCGCTGCTCGCGAAGGCGATGGCCGAGGTGCGGCCGCGCGCGACGTACGGCCCGGTCGACCGCGAGGGCACCGGCCCGCTGCTGCTCGAGCGGCTGCGGGGCGGCTTCGACGACGTCACGCTGTTCGAGCCGAACGTCTTCTACGCGACCGAGCGGGAGCAGGCGGAGTACGCGTTCCACCTCTCCGTCCGCTCCTGGAAGGACGAGGCGGGGCTGCGCGGCGACCTCGCCCGCGCCGAGCGCGACCGGGCGATCGCGCGCGAGGAGCTGAGGAAGCTGCAGAAGCGCGTGGGGGCGGTCGAGCAGGGCGGGCGCCTGCGCCGGATCTTCCGACGCGCCTAGCTACAGTGACCGCCGTGCAGATCGCCGGGAGAGAGCTCGGGCCGCACGTCTTCGTCATCGCCGAGATCGGCAACAACCACGACGGCTCGATCCGCCAGGCGGAGCGCCTGATCGAGGCCGCCGCCGAGGCCGGTGCCGACGCGGTCAAGTTCCAGACGCACATCGCCGACGCCGAGATGCTCCCCTCGACGCCGACGCCGCCGCACTTCGACGAGCCCCGCTACGAGTTCACGAAGCGGATGGAGCTCTCGAAGGACGACCACGTCCGGCTGAAGGCGTTCGCGGAGGAGCGCGGGCTCGTGTTCTTCTCGTCGCCCTTCTCGGTCGAGGCGGTGGCGCTGCTCGAGGAGGTGGGCGTGCCCGCGTACAAGATCGCCTCCGGCGAGGTGACGAACCCGCCGCTGATCGAGGCGGTCGCCGCCACCGGGCAGCCGGTGCTGCTCTCCAGCGGCATGTCGGGGATGGAGGACGTCGAGCGCGCCGCCGGGATCCTGCGCGACGCCGGCTCGGAGCTCCTCGTCATGCAGTGCACCTCGAACTACCCGTGTCCGCCGGAGCTGGTCAATTTGCGCGCGATGCCCGCGATGGGCGAGCGCCTGGGCGCCCCCTACGGCCTGTCCGACCACACGCCGGACATCCACACCTCGATCGCCGCGGTCGCGCTCGGCGCGGTCGCGATCGAGAAGCACTTCACGCTGTCGAAGCGCCTGTACGGGCCGGACCACCACGCGTCGCTCGTGCCCGAGGAGCTGGCGCGGCTGGTCGAGGGGATCCGCCAGGTCGAGGCGGCGATGGGGAACGGGCTGAAGGAGCGCGACCCGTCGCTCGACCCCGCCCGCGCGACCTTCGAGAAGAGCGTGGTCGCCCGCGTCGAGATCCCGGAGGGCGCGGTGCTCGAGCCGGAGATGCTGACCACGAAGCGGCCGGGGAACGGGATCCCGGCCCTGCGGCTGTCCGAGCTCGTCGGCCGGAAGGCCGCGCGGAGGCTGGAGGCAGACCATCAGCTGCAGGAGGCCGACGTTGACTAGGGCATCGGTGCCAGACCCCCGCCACACAGCGCCCAGAGGGTCCGGCACCGATTCCGTTTCCCGCCGCAAGGTCTGCGTGGTCGTCGCCAGCCGCGCGAACTACGCGCGGATCAAGACCGCGCTCGAGGCCGTGCGCGACCACCCCGAGCTCGAGCTCCAGCTGGTCGCGGGCGCCTCGCTCGTCCTCGAGCGGTTCGGCAACGCGCTCGAGGTGCTGACCATGGACGGCTTCGCGCCGGACGCGACCATCCGCTTCATCATCGAGGGCGAGACGCCGGCGACGATGGCGAAGTCGACCGGGCTCGGCCTGCTCGAGCTGCCGACCGTCTTCGAGCTGCTGCAGCCGGACGTCGTCGTCACCGTCGCCGACCGGTTCGAGACGATCGCGACCGCCGTCGCCGCCTCGTACATGAACATCCCGGTCGCGCACACGCAGGGCGGCGAGGTCTCGGGCTCGATCGACGAGAGCGTCCGCCACGCGGTCACCAAGCTGGCCCACGTCCACTTCCCGGCCACCGAGCTCGCCGCCCGGCGCGTGATCGCGATGGGCGAGGACCCGGCGTGGGTGTTCAACGTCGGCTGCCCCTCGATCGACCTCGTCTCGCGGACGGAGCTCGGGCTGCGCCGCGAGGTGCTGGAGCAGTTCGGCGGCACCGGTGCGCCGGTCGACCCGGAGGAGCCGTTCCTGCTCGTCATGCAGCATCCGGTGACGACGGAGTACGGCCACGGGCTCGACCAGGTCAACCAGACGCTCGAGGCGGCCGCGGAGCTGGGCATGCAGACGCTCGTCTTCTGGCCGAACGTGGACGCGGGCTCCGAGGACGTGGCCAAGGGGATCCGCACGTTCCGCGAGCTCGGCCGCGCGCACGGCTTCCACTTCTTCCGGAACCTGCCGCCCGAGGTGTTCGTGAAGCTGATGGCGCACTGCGCCTGCATGGTCGGCAACTCGTCGGCGGCGCTGCGCGAGGGCTCGTACCTCGGCACGCCGGCGGTCACGGTCGGCTCGCGCCAGCACGGCCGCGAGCACGGCCCGAACCTCGTCGAGGTCCAGCACGACCGCGCTGCGATCGCGGACGCGATCCGCGACCAGATCGCGCACGGCCCGTACGAGCGCAGCCACCTGTTCGGCGACGGCTCGGCGGGGGCGAAGATCGCCGACAGGCTCGCCGAGGTGCGGCCGCCGGTGCAGAAGAAGCTGCTGCTCGACCTCGAGCAGCACGCGTCGAGCTAGGAGGGGCGCTCCGGCCGCTCCGGGAAGCGGCCGACCACCTCGGCCCGTTCGTCCAGCAGCGTGCGGCCGGCGAAGACCGCTCGGTGCCGGCGCGACGTCGCCCGCTCGTTGAGCAGGGCCGCGACCCGCGCGTAGGTGTCCGCGTCGGCCCAGCCGTGCAGGATCCGCACCGGCTGGTTGTGGAAGCCGGCCATCCAGAAGCGGAGGTTGAACTCGGGCGGCAGCACCGCCGGGCGGACGTCGGCCCTGTACAGCGCCCGGCGGAAGGACGGCTGGTCCTTCGACGGTGGCTTCTGCGGTGCCAGCCGGTCGTACTCCTCCAGCCAGGCCTCGAGCAGGCGCTGCACGCGTTCGTTGCGGCGGAACGCGATCACGCCGGTGTTCAGCTCGGGGAACGAGTCGGGGACGTCGTCGAGGTCGAGCGTGACGCGGTTCGGCGCGTGCGCGGCGGCGACGTCGAACTCGTCCAGGACGCCGAACGCCTCCGAGACGTCCGCGGCCGCGTAGGTGTCGGCGTCGAGCGCCAGCGTCCGGTCGAACGGCGACGCCAGCATCCCCCGGATCTTCGCGCGGTAGCCGTCAGGCTCGGCCACCGGCACGACCTGGTCGAAGCCGTCCGGCGCCGGCCCGTCCGTGCCGAGGGCGATCGGAACCCCCGGCATGACCGCGCGGACCGAGCGGGCCGAGGCGGCCGCGGCCTCGACGTAGCGATCGCCGCACGCGACGTAGAGGACGCCGTCCGCCATCGGACAAGCCTAGAGCCCGCGGAGCGCGGCCAGGGCCTCGATCTCGGCGGCCAGCTCCGGCCCCGCGGGACGGTCGAGGCCGCGCGGGCGGACGAAGCGCTCGACGAACCGCCGCCGCTGCTCGGCGAGCGGGTCCTCGGCGAGCGCCTTCCGCAGCTGGCCGGCGTGCTCGTCGAGGCCGTCGGCGGTCTGGACGAAGCCGCCCTCCTCGGCGAGCAGGTAGCGGAAGTGCGCCGAGCCCTCCTGCCCCGGCGCGAGGTCGCCGGTCCGGACGGTCAGCACCGGCCGGCCGGCGATCGCCGCCTCGAGCTCGGCGCTCGTGTTCAGGGCGACGACGGCGTCGGCGGCGGCAAGCTGGTCGTAGAGATCCTGGGCGCGGCGGCGCGGCCGCGGCATCGCCACGCCCGGGAGGCCGGGCTGCCAGGCCGTCCACGCCGGCTCGTCGAGCGTCCCGGGGTGCGGCCGGATCAGGACGTTGGCCGTGCGGAGCCGCTCGTCGCCGCTCGAGCGCAGCGTGGCGACCCAGCGCTCGATCAGCTCGGGCTCGCGCTTGGTCACGAACCCGGAGGAGCCGAGGTAGAGGACGGTCGGGGCGGCCGGGTCGAGCCCGACCCGGCCGAGCAGCTGCTCCCGCGGCGCCGACGGCCGCAGCGCGAAGAACTCGTCGAACCGGGGGGCACCGGTCGCGATCACGCTCCGCCGGTCGGCGCCGTGCAGCTCGACCGCCTCGTCGACCTGGAAGTCGTTCCAGACGAACAGCCGGTCGGGGTGCACGTGGACGAGGCCCTTGCTGGACAGGTTGTCCCAGCTGTAGACGACGAGGCCGGACGGGACGCCCGCGACGCGCGCCGCCTTCGCCACCTCCGACTCGTCGCCGCCGAAGTTGACCCGGCCGATGCAGACCACGGCGTCCAGGCGCTGCTCGCGGATGAACGCGACCAGCGGTCCGACCGGCGGGACGAGCGCCTCGAGCCCGGCGAGGGCCGCGTCCACCCCGGCGCCGGTCTCGACCGGCGGCGGTGGGTCGCCGCCCGGGGCGGCCGCCAGCGCGCCGAGCAGCTTCCGGTAGGCCCGGCGGCGGTTCGCGTACGCGTCGCGGAGCGCCGGCGACTCGTAGCGGAGCGCGTTGCGGGTCGCGCGCAGGACGGCGACCGACCGGTCGAGGCCGTCCTCCCGTCCGGTCGGGTAGAGGGCGGTCGCGACCCGGCCGCTGCCCTCGAGCGCCGCCGGCACCCGCACCGGCCGGCCCTTGCTCTCGGGGGCGGCGAGCACGAGCTCGTGGCCGCCCTCGACCAGCGCCGTGAGCGCGGTCGAGACGTTGCGCAAGTAGTACTTCCGGCCGTGGAAGACGCCGATCCTCATCGGACGCAGGTCGCCGGCCCGCTCAGCCGGCCGCGATCGTCGCCGGCGTGCGGGCGCCGCCGCGGGCGTGCTCCAGGACGGCCGCGGCGACGAGCGGCGAGACCGGGCGGTCGATCCCGGCCGGGCGGACGAACCGCTCGGCGACCGCCGCCAGCGGCCGCGGGTCGACGTCGCCGCGCAGGACGCGGGCCAGGTTCTCGACGTGCTCGTCGAGGTCGCGCGAGTCGAGGACGAAGCCGCCGTGCTGCGCGAGCAGGTACTCGAAGTGGACCGAGCCCTCCTGCCCGGGCGCCTCCTCGCCCGCGCGGAACGTGATCACCGGGCGGCCGGCGAGGGCCGCCTCCAGCTCGGCACTCGTGTTCAGGGCGACGACGGCGTCGGCGTCGAGCACCAGGCGGGCCAGCTCCGCCGGCTGCTGCTTGCGCGACCGCTCGATCGTGAAGTCGCCGGGCGGGTCGGGGCGCCACCGACGCCAGCCTCCGCCCCCGGGGTAGGGGCGGACGACGACCCGCGCATCCCGGACGAGCGGGTCCGCGGCCGCGCGGACGGCCGCGACCCAGCGGAGGAACACGTCCGGCTCCTGCTTGCAGACGTTCTTCGAGGAGCCGAGGTACAGGATCGTGCGGCGGTCGCCGTCCCCGGCGGACGGCGTCGCCCGCTCCCGGGCGAGCTCCTCGAAGTAGCGGTCGAAGCTCGGCGCGCCCAGGGCCTCGACCCGCTCGCGCGGGAACCCGTGCAGGTCGACCGCCTCGTCCACCTGGCGCTCGTTCCAGACGAGCACGTGGTCGGGGCGCTCGTTGATCAGCGCCTTGCTGGACAGGTTGTCCCAGCTCCAGACCAGCATCGTCGCCGGCAGCCCGAGCGCCCGCGCGACCTTGAGGACGTCGCGCTCGGTGCCGCCGAGGCTGCAGCGGCTGACGAGCAGGATCGAGTCCGCGCCGAGCGCCTCCACGGCCGCGGCCAGCGCCGGCGGGGGCGGGAGGCTGCGCTCGAGCTCGTTCAGCGACTCGGTCAGGACGCCGTGCACCGGCGCCGGCAGCCGGGCGGCGGCGAGGCCGGCCGCCGCGGCCCGCGCGTCCGGGTGCCCGGCGGCGGCGAGCGCCCGCACGGCCGTCCGCCGGCGCGCCCACGAGCTCGCGGCGTGGTCGGGGCCGAGGAAGCGGTTGAGGTCGGTCAGCCGCCGCAGCAGCTTGACGGCGTCCGCCTCGGCGCCCCGGCGGACGATCGGCAGCTCGACCACACGGGCGCGCGAATCGCCGGCCAGCTCGTCCGGCACCGGGTCGGTGCCCGGCTCGGCCGCGAACAGCAGTTCGGCGCCGAGCGCGAGCAGCTCGCCGAAGACGGTCGGGACGAACCTGGTGAGGCTCCACGGCGAGGCGGTGACGAGGATGCGCGTCGGGGCCGGCACGCGGGTCAGCGTACCTCCCGGACCCGCGCGCCTCAGGCCAGCTCGGCGACCGGGTGCTCGGCCGGGGCCAGGAGCTCCAGGATCGCCGACGCGACCAGCGGTGAGACCGGCCGGTCGATGCCGCGCGGCCGCAGGAAGCGCTCGACGAACGCCCGCCCGGGCCCGGGGTCGACGCCGCCGGCGAGCACGCGCGAGAGCACGGCGAGGTGCTCGTCGAGTCCGGCCGCGTCGATCACGAAGCCGCCGTTCTCCTCCAGCAGGTAGCGGAAGTGGAGCGAGCCCTCCTGGCCGGGGGCCCCGGCGCCCGCCCGGAAGGTGACGACGGGGCGGCCGGCGATCGCCGCCTCGAGCTCGGCGCTCGTGTTCAGGGCGACGACGACGTCGGCGCCCGCGAGCAGCGGGGCGAGCCGGCCGCGCTCGCTGCGGGGCCAGCGCTCGACCGAGACGAGCGGGTCGTCGGGCGGCGTCCAGGTCCGCCAGCGGCCCTCGCCCGGGTGCGGCCGCACGCGGACGGCGGCCTCGCGGAGGGCCGGGTCGGCCGACCCCCGCAGCGCCTCGAGCCACGCGGCGAAGACGTCGGGTTCGTCGGGCGCGACGTTGTTCGACGAGCCGGCGTACACGATCGTCGGGCGGTCGCTCCGGGCGGGCGGCTCGAGCGCGCCGACCTCCGCGAAGAAGCGGTCGAAGCCCGGGGCGCCGACGATCTCGATCCGCCCGGGCTCGACGCCGTGGAGCTCCACCGCCTCCCGGGCCTGGACGCCGTTCCAGACGAGCAAGTGGTCGGGGTGCTCGTGCAGCACGGCCTTGCTGGAGAGGTTGTCCCAGCTCCAGACCAGCAGGATCGACGGGATCCCGAGCAGGCGGGCAATCCTGATCACGTCCGCCTCGTAGCCGCCGAGCGTGCACCTGCTGACGAGCACGACCGCGTCCGCTCCGAGCTCGGCGACCGCCTCGACGAGGTCTGCCGGCGGCGCGACCGAGCCGCCGGCGACGCGGAGCGCCGCGTCCAGCCTGGCGACGATCTCGTGCTGGAGCGTCACGTCCGCGTACGCGTCCGGCGCCCGTTTCCACTCGGGGTGGCCGGCCAGCTTGAAGAACCTGCGCTGCGCCCGGGCGCGGGCCCACGCGGCGTCGGCCATGGACTCGTCGAGGAAGCGCAGGGCGTCGCGGAGCGCCCGCCGCAGCCGCTCGCCGTCGTGCTCGGGCAGGCCGCGTGCGAGCGGGAGCGGGACGGTTGCCGCGTTCGGATAGGCGGCCACCCCGGCGGGGATCCCGAGCCGGTCGGCGTTCCGCCCCGAGAAGAGCAGGGTGGCGCCGGCGCCGAGCAGCTCGTCGAACACGTCCGGCATCGAGGCGACGAGGAGCCGCGGCGAGAGGACGAGGATCCGCCGGCCGCCGCCACGCCGGGCGTCGGCCGGCAGCGGCCGCCCGGCCCGCGCGGGGACCGGGGTCGAGGCGTGCCGCAGGATCGTCTCCGCGAGGACCGGTGTGACCGGCCGGTCGAGACCCAGCGGCCTGACGAACGACTCGACGAAGCGCCGGGCCGGCTCCGGGTCGTGGTCGCCGCGGAGCACGCCGGCGAGCCGCTCGACGTGCCCCTCGAGCGTCCGCGAGTCGATCGTGAACCCGCCGCGGCCCTCGAGCAGGTAGTGGAAGTGCAGCGATCCCGACTGGCCGCGCGCCTCGTCGCCGGCGCGGAAGGTCAGCACCGGCGTGCCCGCGATCGCCGCCTCGATCTCGGCGCTCGTGTTCAGCGCGACGGCGGCGTCGGCCCGGACCAGCAGGTCGGCCAGGGTCGCGCTCTCGATCTTCGCCCCCGGCATCGAAAGCTCGACGCCCTCCGGCGGCGTCCAGCCCTCCCAGCGCCGGGACGCCGGATGAGGCCGCACGACCACGCGGGCCGTCCGCACGCGCTCGTCGGCGCTCGCCCGCACCGCCTCGAGCCAGCGCGCGAACACCGGCGGCTCGTCCGGGACGATCTTCGGGGAGGAGCCGAGGTAGAGGAGCGTCGGCGGATCGCCCTCCGGCCGGGGCTGAGCCGCCGCGACGTCGTCGAAGAACCGGTCGAAGTTCGCGGCGCCGAGCGCGATCACCCGCTCCTCGGGGATCCCGTGGTAGGAGACCGCCTCCCGCACCTGGAGCGCGTTCCAGACGAGGAGCACGTCGGGGTGCTCGTTCATGGTCGCCTTGCTGGAGAGGTTGTCCCAGCTCCAGACCAGCGCCACCGACGGCAGCCCGAGGCGCCCGGCGACCTTGAGCACGTCCGGCCCGGAGCCGTCGAGGACGAGGCGGGTGACGAGCAGCACGGCGTCGACCTCGAGGGCGGCGATCCGCCGCTCGAGCTCGGAATCGGGCGGGATCGCACGCTCGAGCTCGCGGAGGGCGTCGCCGAGGCGCGAGCAGACCTCGGCCGGAAGCTCCAGCCGGTCGTCGGGGATCCGGGCCGCGACCGTCTTCGACTTGCGGTGCCCGGCGAGCTTCAGCAGGCGCCTGAGCGCGCGGATCCGGGGCCAGCGCGCCTCGCGGAACGCGGGGCCGAGGTAGCGCACCGCGTCGGCGAGCGCGCGGACGATCCGCACGTCGTCGCCGTCCGGGGCACCGCGGACGAGCGGGAGCTCGACCAGCGACACGTTCGGGTGCCGGCGCAGCTCCTCGGGGATGCCGCCGTGCGTGACGGCGAAGACGAGCTCTGCGCCGGAATCGAGAAGCTGGAGGTAGAGCTCGGGCAGCCGCTTGACCGGCGGCGGGCTCGTGACGACGAGAAGGCGCAGGGCGAATCGAGTGTAACGGCGGGGGAGGGCGCTAAATGTTCCTTCACATGCCCCGTCTAGACTTGTGCGGTGCCGGTCGGCGCCGTCGTGGCGCGCTGGACCCTGGCAGACGAGATGACGATCGGGATCGCATGCCTCCGGAGAGATGAGCGGGTGAGCGCCGTGGCGAGCACGGGCCGCCCTAGTCCGAGCGCGGCGGGTGCCGCATGACCGCGACCGCCCTGCCCGAGCCGGCCGAGCGGGTCGCATCGCAGTTCGAGAACGAGCGCATCCGTGTGCTCGGCCCGTGGCAGCACGGGATCGTCCCGCGCTTCCGCGAGCTCTGGCGGTACCGCAACGTCGTCCCGTGGATGGGCAAGGAGTTCATCGTCAAGCGGTACCGCCGGACGTACCTCGGGCTCCTCTGGATCCCCCTGCGTCCGGGGATGGACATCCTCACCCAGACCTTCATCTTCGGCGGCGTGCTTCAGGTCGGCTCCGGCGACCGCCCCTACTTCATCTTCATCGCGTTCGGGCGCGCCGGCTGGATGATCTTCGACCGGGCGCTGCACTGGTCGGCCCGCTCCGTGCGCTTCGCGAACGCGATCGTGCGCGGCCTGCACTGCCCCCGCATGCTGATCCAGTCGGCGACGATCTTCCCGACGATGATGGACTTCGTGCTCTACTCGCTGATCGCGATCATCGGGCTCTTCTACTTCCTGATCGTCAAGGGCGCGTGGTACCTGGCCCCGCCGCAGCAGACGATCATCGGCTTCGCCGGGCTGGCGATGATGATCCTCTACGGGATCGGGGTCGGCCTGTTCATCGCGCCGATCGCGGCGAACACGAAGGAGGTGCGGTACGTGATCACCTACTTCACGTCGTTCCTGTACTTCGTCACGCCGATCGTCAAGCCGCTCGGCGACATGCAGGGCCTGTACCACACGATCGCCCTCTGGAACCCGCTGACGGCCCCGATCGAGCTCGTCAACTACGGGTTCCTGGGCACCAACGACCTCGCGCCGCAGTCGGTGCTGTCGTCGCTGGCCGGGCTCGTCGTGATCATCTGCGCAGGCCTGTGGTTCTCGAACCGGTTCGAGCGCGTCGCGGTCGCGCGCCTCTAGCGCAGATGCTCCGCGCGCGCGCATCCGACGTCACGTACGACCTGCCGCCCGGCGTGCTGCTCTCCGTCCAGGACGTGTCGCGCATCGCCGTCCCGCAGATCCCCGAGATCCCGAAGTGGCTGTCGCGGATCCTGCCGAAGAGCGGGATCGCCGGCCAGACGACGCTGGCCAACGACTTCGACGACGAGGACGACGAGGACGCGCTCGACGAGGAGGACGAGAACGACGACTACGAGCGGCTGAGCCTGAACGCGATCAGCTTCGACGTCCGCGCCGGCGAGGGGGTCGGGATCGTCGGCCCCGACCAGAACGCGCGGCGGGTGCTGCTCCAGATCCTGTTCGGCGGCATCCCGCCGACCAGCGGCCGGGTGCTGGTGCGCGGGCGGGTCGCACCCCTCCTCCGCAGCGACATCCTCCGCTACGTCGGCAAGGAATGGGGCGAGGACGCGGTCGGCCTCGTCGCGCGGTTCCTGCACTGGCCGCGCGCCCTGCTGCGCGAGCGGCACGACCAGATCGTCGAGTTCGCCCGGCTGGACGAGCTGTCGGCGGCGGGCGGCGGCAAGTACCGCCAGAACGTCACCGCGCGGCTCCTGTTCTCGGCGGCGCTGCACATGGACGCCAGCGTCTACGTCCTCGACCACGGGATCGACGCCGACCCCGACTTCGCGCTCCGCTGCTTCGAGCTGATCGAGCAGCGGCAGCGGGAGGGCGCGGCCGTCGTCCACGGCGCGCAGAAGATGATCGAGGACGTCTCCCGCCTCTGCGGCGAGGTGATCTGGCTCGAGAAGGACGGGACGGTGTTCCGCGGCCGGCCCGTGGACGTCGCGGTCGCGGTCGCGAAGCTCCATCCGGAGAAGGTCCACCCGCTGAGCGCGCCGATCCTGGCGACGCTGGGCGACGGGGAGTCGACCGCCCACATGCCCGGTTCGATCGAGATCGAGCTGCACGTGCTGCGCAAGGACATCGAGTTCTCCTTCACGCTGGAGCTGACCGACGAGGCGGGCCGCTCGATCGAGCTCGAGCAGCCCGACCGGTTCCAGGCCGAGGCGCCGGGCCTCTACCGCCTCCGTGTCTGGGTTCCCGCCGGCCACGTGCCGGACGCCGCCTACACCGCGAGGCTGACGGCCGCGATGGGCGTCGTCGGCTCCGAGCTCGGCGAGCCGCGCGAGCTGCTCGCGTTCGAGGCGGTCGCGCGGGGCAAGGGCATCGAGCGGGCCGCGGGCGACGCCGTGTCCTTCGTGCTGGAGCCGCAGGACGAGCCCGTGCAGGTCTCCGAGCCGGAGATCGAGGCGAGTGTCGGCCGCACGCTCTCCTGAGCCGGCGGTCGCGCGCGCGGCCGAGCCCGCCGCCGCCCGGCCGCTGCGGGTGCTCTTCTTCATGGAGTACCTCGGCCGGTACCTGCGCTTCTTCGACTCGGTGATCCGCGAGCTGCTCGAGCGCGGCCACGCGGTCCACCTCGTCTTCGAGCGCGAGCAGGCGGCGCCGCGCCCGCTCGAGCAGGTCTGGCTGCGGCGCATGGAGAAGCACCCGGGCTTCCGGTGGAGCCACTCGGCGGCCTGGCGCCGCGACCCGTGGTTCCGCGTCGCCCGCCCGGTCCGAGGCGCGCTCGACTACGTCTACTTCCTCCAGCTCGGCGAGGAGCGCGTCCCGTACCTGCTCCAGCGGGCGCGGCGCCGCGCGCCGCGCACGTTCAAGGCGATCCTGCACGTCCCGGGGATGACCTCGGACCGTGCGCTCCGCGCGTGGTCGAGGATCCTCGACGTCTGCGACCGCGCGGTCCCGGCCAGCAAGGGCGTCCAGCGGCTCGTCCGCCGCGAGGAGCCCGACGTCGTGCTGGTCACGCCGCACCTGATGCCGAGCTCCACCGACGCCCAGTACGCGAAGAGCGCGGCCGCCGCCGGCGTCCCGACGGGCGTCTGCATCGCGAGCTGGGACAACCTCTCCAGCAAGCAGCTCCTGCGGGTCGTGCCCGACCTGCTCACGGTCTGGAACGACGTCCAGCGCCGCGAGGCGGTCTCGATCCACGACGTCCCCGACGACCGGGTGGTCTCCACCGGCGCGCAGTGCTTCGACCACTGGTTCGGATGGCCGCCGCGGCCCCGCGCGGAGTTCTGCGCGCGCGTCGGGCTCGACCCGTCGAAGCCGTACGTCCTCTACGTCGGCGGGTCGCTCTTCCCCTCGACGATGACCGAGGCGGAGTACTGCGTCGGCTGGATCCGCGCGGTGCGCGCGAGCGACGAGCCGGCGCTCCGCGACGCGGGGATCCTGATCAGGCCGCACCCGCACCGGACGGCCGAGTGGCGCGAGATCGACTTCGGTGTCTTCGAGGACGTGGTCGTCTGGCCGCCGAACGTGGTCATGCCGACGGAGCAGGACACGCGGGCCGACTACTTCGACTCGATCTACCACAGCGCCGTCGTCTTCGGGATCAACACGAGCGCGATGATCGAGGCCGGGATCATCGGCAAGGCCGTGCACACGATCACGGTCCCGCAGTTCGCCGCGTCCCAGGGCGGCGTCCTCCACTTCCGGTACCTGCGCGAGGTCGGCGGCGGCCTCGTCCAGGTCTCCGAGACGCTCGAGGAGAACGTCCGCCGCCTGGGGGAGGTCGTCGCCGGCCGCGACACCGAGGGCGAGGAGGCGGCCCGCCGGTTCACCGAGCTCTTCGTCAGGCCCAACGGCGTCCAGGTGCCGGCGACGCCGGTGTTCGTCGACGCGGTCGAGGAGCTCGCCGAGCGCGGTCCGCGGGAGCGGGCGGCCGACAGCCGCTGGCTCGTGCTGCTGCGCCCGCCGCTCGCCCTGATCCAGGTTCCCTTCCTCCTGCTCCGCGTGCGCCTGAAGGCGGCGCTCGAGCTGCGGCGCCTCGCCGCCCGGCTCGGGCTCCCGGTCGCGCCGGCCGCCGCGCCGAAGCCGGCTCCGGCTCCGGCCCGGCCCGAGGACGAGTAGCGCCCGATGCGCGTCCTGTTCTCGGCGGAGACGCCGCTCTCGCTGACCAGCTTCCAGTCGGTCCTCGCCGAGCTCGGCCGCCGCGGCCACGAGGTGACGATCGCGATCCACACCGAGCGCGAGACGGGGTGGCGCGACCGGCTGCTCGCCGAGATCTCCGCGCCCCACGTGACGATCGAGCGGGCGGTCTCGCCGGAGCAGGACCGCTGGCTCGAGCTCGCCGCCGACGTCCGCTCGTCGCTCGACCTCTTCCTGTTCCTCGGCCCGCGGTTCAACGACACGTACCGCGCACGCGCCTGGCGGCGGGCGCCCCGGCCGGCCGCGGCGATCGCCCGGACGAGGCTGGGCTCGACGCCTGCGGCGCGGCGGGTCCTCTCCGCGGGGCTGCGGCTCGCCGAGCACGCGCTGCCGACGAATCCGGAGATCGAGCGCTACCTCGCGGAGCGCGCGCCCGACGTCGTCCTCTTCACCCCGTACCTCGGCCTGCGCTCGATCCAGCCCGAGTACCTCCGCGCGGCGCAGGCCCTCGGCCTGCGGACGGCGATCTGCGTGAAGAGCTGGGACAACCTGACCAGCAAGTCGCTCGTCCGCCCCGTCCCGGACCGCCTGTTCGTCTGGAACGAGGTCCAGCGCGGCGAGGCGGCGGCCCTGCACGGGATCCCGCCCGAGCGCGTCGCCGTCACCGGCGCGCAGTGCTTCGACGACTGGTTCGACTGGCGGCCCCGGCCGCGCGACGAGTTCTGCGCGCGCACCGGCCTCGACCCGGGCCGGCCGTACGTCCTGTACGCCTGCTGCTCGCCGTGGACGGGCCAGCGGGAGGTCGAGTTCGTGCGCCGCTGGGTCGCCGCGCTGCGCGGCCACGGCGGCGTGCTCGCGGATGCCGGCGTGCTGGTCCGCCCGCACCCCAAGCGGGCCGACCCGGCGCTGCCGGCGGAGCTCGCCGACCTCGACGGCGTGGCCGTCTTCCCGGCGGAGGCGCATGCGCCCACGGACGCCGCGTCGAAGGCGGACTACTTCGACTCGATCCACCACAGCGCGGCCGTCGTCGGGCTGAACACGAGCGCGATGATCGAGGCGGCGATCGTCGGGCGGCCCGTGCTGACGGTGCTCGACCCGGAGTACGAGCGCGTCCAGCAGGGGACGCTCCACTTCCGCTACCTGCTCGAGGTCGGCGGCGGGCTGCTGCGCGTCGCGCGCACGCTCGACGAGCACACGGGGCAGCTCGCGGCCGCGGTCGAGGGGCGCGACGACGGCGCCGCGCGCGCGGCCGCCTTCGTGGCGGAGTTCGTCCGGCCGCGGGGTCTCGACGTGGCGGCGACGCCCGTCTTCGTCGACGAGATCGAGCGGCTGGCCGCCTCGTCCGCACCCGGGCCGCACCGCACGCCGGCGCCGCTCCGCCCGCTGCGCACCCTCCTGGCGCCGCTCGCCGCCCGCGCGGGGCGGGTCGCCCACGCCGGCGAGAGCTGACCGCCACGCCGGTGCGGATCCTCTTCCAGCTCGCGTTCCCGGGCTACCTCCGCCTGTACGGCTCGGTCGTGCGGCTGCTGGGCGAGCGCGGACACACGGTGCTGCTCGCCTACGACGACGCCGAGAAGCGGCGCGACCCGGCGGTGGCGTCGATCGAGGCGGCGGCCGGCGTGGAGGTCGTTCCGCCGCTCCCGGCGGCGGAACGGCCGCGCGCGGAGCGGGTCGCGCAGGTGCGGGCGGCGGCCGACTACCTGCGCTACCTCGACCGGCGCTTCGCCGGAGCGCCGTACCTCCGCCGCCGGCAGGACAAGTACCTCCGCGGCGGCCTCCGCGTCCTCACGCGCGCCCCGTACGGCACCCCGGGGGCGGGAGCTGCCCGCCGGCTCGCGCTCGCGCTCGAGCGGCGGGTGCCGAGCGCCCCGAACGTGGAGCGCGCCGTCGCCGCCCACCGGCCGGACGCCGTCGTCGTCACCCCGCTGATCGGCCGCAGCGAGCGGAACCGCCGCCAGACCGACACCGTGAAGGCGGCGCGCGCGCTCGGGATCCCGGTCGCCTTCGGCGTGGCGAGCTGGGACCACCTGACCACGAAGGGGGTGGTCAAGGCGCTCCCCGACGCGACCTTCGTCTGGAACGAGCTCCAGCGCCGGGACGCGGTCGAGCTGCACGGCGTCCCGGAGGAGAGCGTCGTCGTCACCGGCGCGCAGCCCTTCGACCGCTGGTTCGACCGCAGGCCGGCGGCGGATCGCGGCGCCTTCTGCGCCGCGGTGGGCCTCGGGGCGGCGCCGTACCTGCTCTACGTGGGCTCGTCCCCGAACGTCGCTCCGGCCGCGCGCGAGGTCCCGTTCGTCCGCCGTTGGATCGAGGCCCT
>Ga0070741_10004017_pt1 | contig 35074 bp, 27 predicted proteins | sample Coa_R1_4_FD_66440 | JGI IMG/M metagenome (GOLD analysis project Ga0070741, IMG submission 66440) | Surface soil microbial communities from Centralia Pennsylvania, which are recovering from an underground coalmine fire - Coalmine... | ecosystem: Environmental > Terrestrial > Soil > Unclassified ... | reverse complement strand
CCGGCTGCAGCTCGTACTCGAAGTAGCGCTGCCAGTAGTCGCTCCAGGGCTCGATGGTGCCGATCTGCCGGACCAGGGCGACGTAGCCCTCGACCGAGGGGTACACGGCGCCGAGCCGCGCCACCGCCGCACCGATGGGACCGAGCACGGACTCGTCGGGACGCCCGGCGATGTCGAGCAGGGCGATGCGCTCGATGCGCGACGCGTCGAGCCACGCCGCGGTCATGGCCACGGCGCCGCCCATCGACTGCCCGATCAGGGAGAACCGCTTCGCTCCCAGCGCATCGGCGACGGCGAGGACGTCGCGCGCGTGGTTGATCCAGCCGTAGGTGCCGGGCGGGGTCACCTCGCTGCGTCCGCGACCGCGCAGGTCGATGGCGACCACCTGGAGCGCGTCGCAGGCGAGCCGCTCGCCGAGGAAGTCGAAGCTCTTGAGGTTCGCGCTCAGCCCCGGGATGCAGATGGCGAGCGGCGCGTCCTCGGGCCCGAAGCGCTCGGCATGGACGCGTCCCGAGGGGAGCTGGAGGTCGAACTCCTGGGGCACGACGGTGGGCTGCAGCGTCGTCATGTGCGGTCTCCGTTGCCAGCGTGTGGGTGTGCCGCCGCCCCGCCACGCCGGAGGAGGCGGCCGATGCCGAGCTCCTGGGCAACGCGATCGCGGTCGAGATGGGCGACGTCGCCGCTGTACACGACGCGCCCCTGGCGCAGCAGGTGGGCGGTGTTGACCAGCTGCATGCCGAAGGTGATGTTCTGCTCGACGAGCAGGATGGTGAGCCCGTCGCGGTTGAGCGCGCCCAGGGTGGTGAAGAGCTCCTCGACGATCTTCGGCGCCAGCCCCGCCGAGGGCTCGTCGATGAGCAGCAGGCGCGGCTCCGACATCAGCGCGCGCGCCACCGAGAGGCTGGCCTGCTCGCCGCCCGACATCGTGCCCGCCGCCTGGTCCCGCCGCGCGTAGAGCACCGGGAAGCGCTCGTAGACGCGCTCCAGCAGCGGCTGGTACTGCTCGCGGTTGCGGCGGCGCAGCTGGTAGGCGCCGAGACGCAGGTTCTGCTCGACGGTGAGCTCGGTGAAGACCTGCTTGCCCTGGGGCACGTTGCCGATGCCCAGCGACACCCGCCGCTCCGCACTCAACCCGGTGATGGCGTTGGCGCCCAGCATGATCCTGCCACTCCAGGCAGGAACCAGGCCGGCGATGACCTTGAGGGTGACGCTCTTGCCCGCGCCGTTGAGCCCGAAGATGCCGGCGATCTCGCCGTCGCGCGCGGACATGTCGATGCCGTGCAGCACCGCGTGGGCGCCGAAGCCGGCCACCACGCCGCTGACGTCGAGCAGCGGCTGGACCGGGTGCCGGCGGGAACGGTCCTGCGGGACGACGCCGAGCAGCGCGGTCATGCCACCGCCTCCCCGAGATAGGCGTTGATCACCTCGGGCTGGGCGAGGATCTCCTCCGGCGTGCCCGAGGCGATGACCCGGCCGGCGGTGAGCACGTAGACGCGGTCGCAGACGTCGAGCACCAGCGGCACGTTGTGCTCGATGAGCAGCACCGTGCGCCCCTGCGAGTCGCGCAGGTCGCGCAGCCGGTCGGCCAGCGACTCCGCCATCACCGGCGCCATGCCCGCCGAGGGCTCGTCGAGCATCAGCAGCTCGGGATCGGTGAGCAGCGCGCAGGCGACCTCGACGATGCGCTGCTGGCCACCCGAGAGCAGGCGCACGGGCACGTCCTCGCGGCCGCCGAAGCCGAGCGCCGCGACGGCCGCCACGGCGCGCTCCCGCATGCGCTCCTCGGAGCGCGCCACCCGCCCGCTGTAGACCAGCGCCGAGCTCGGGTCATAGCCGGCCAGAACGTGCTGGGCCAGGAGCATGTTCTCCAGGATGCTCTGGTCCTTGGCCAGCCCGATCTGCTGGAAGGTGCGGGAGAGACCGAGCGCGGCGCGGTCGTGCGCGGTCAGGGCCGAGATGTCGCGCCCTCCCATGCGCACCCGACCCGTGTCCGGGCGCAGCAGGCCGGAGATGCAGTTGAAGAGGGTCGTCTTGCCCGCACCGTTGGGGCCGATCAGACCGACGATCTCGCCGCGGTCCACGCGCAGCGAGGCGCCGTCGACGGCGACAAGCCCGCCGAATCGCATGCTCACGGTCTCGACCTCGAGCAGCGGCACGGAACGGTCGAGCTCCAGCGTGCGCGCGGCCTCGACGGGGCGCGGCATCGAGGGCAATGCGGGCATGGGGTGCTCCGACTCGTCGGCGGCCGCGGCGGCGAGGCGGCGACGGCGGTGCCCTCGCCGCTCGCGCACCAGGCCCGCGAAGCCGTCGGGATGGCGCGCCACCGTGAGCATCAGCAGCAGCGAGCCGAGCATGGGGAAGATGCCGTAGATGAAGGAGCTGCTGCCGAAGCGGTCGCCGATGATGAACTGGAACATCTGGAAGACGAAGGCGGCGATGACCACGCCGGCGCGGCTGCCCAGGCCGCCGACCACCACGATGATGAGCAGGAGCAGCGAGTAGTCGACCGCGGCCGGCGGGTTGAACGTCTCCGAGTTGACCTGGTAGAAGGCGAAGCCGAACAGCGCGCCGGCGACACCGGCGATGGCGCCGCTGAGGACGAAGGCGAGCAGCTTGTAGCGCGACACGTCGACGCCGAACGAGCCCGCCACCGCCTCGCTCTCACGGATGGCCCGGAAGGCGCGGCCCAGCTTGCTGCGGGTGACGTTGCTGTCGAGCAGCCAGATGAGCACCAGCACCACCAATGCGGCGGCGAGCATGTCGGACTGCGGGGTGCTCACGGTGCGGCCCCACAGGCGTCGCACCACGTCCACGCCGGACGACCCGCCGGTGAAGACGGTCAGCTGCAGGACGAAGTTGTACATCATGTAGCCGAAGGTGACCGTCACCACGGCGAGGTAGAGGCCGCGCAGCCGGAGCGCCGGGAAGCCGATGACCAGGGCGATCAACCCGCTCATCAGAGCCGCGACCGGCAGTCCCACCCACATCGGCAGGCCGGCGCCGCTGGTGACCAGGCCCGCGGCGTAGGAGCCGACGCCAAGCAGGGCGCCGTGGCCCAGGGAGATCTGTCCGGCGTAGCCGAGCAGCATGTTGAGCGAGAGGGCGCCGACCGCCATCGCCGCCGCCAGGGCCAGCGCCTGCGGATAGGTGCTGGGCAGCAGCGGCATGGCGCGGTACGTCAGCGTCGGCAGCAGAATGGCGCCGAGCAGGACCAGGATGACGTTGCTGCGCCGCGGCGTCAGCAGCGGACCGCGTCGCGAGGGCGCTGGTTGGGTGGCGGGTGGCGCAGCGCCCGGCTGCACCGCGCTGTCGGCGACGTGCAGCGTGGTCATGCCGACTCCGCGCGCACCGCGGCACGTCCCAGCAAACCCTGGGGACGCAGCAGCAGCACGCCGACGACGATGACGAAGAGCACCACGGTGAACACGCCGGCGACGCCGCTGGGCCCGTACTGCGTCGCCTCCGAGGTGAGCACGCCGACGACGAGGCCGCCGGCGATGGCCCCGCTCAGCGACGTCAGCCCGCCGAGCAGCGCCGCGGCCAGCCCGCAGATGAAGAGTCGCGGCCCGACGGCGTTGGGGCCGAAGTAGGTGATCGTCGGCGCGATGAGCAGCGCCGCCAATGCGCTCAGCGCCGAGGCCACGCCCCAGGTGAACATGCTGACCATCGCCTGGGGGATGCCCACCAGCCGCGCCGCGGTGGCGTCCTGCGCCGACGCCAGCACGCCGAGCCCGAAGTCGGTGTGGCGCAGGAACCAGGTGAGGCCGCCGGCGACGGCCGCGATGATGCCGAAGGTGAGGATCTGCGTCCAGCTCACGCTGACGCCGGCGACGTCGACGCCGTTGCCCCCGATGGGCCGCGGCAGGTAGCGCGGCGTGGGTCCGTTGAGGTACGCCTCGGCGGCGACCAGGAAGCCGAACAGCCCGATGGTGGCCACGGCCACGGTGAGACGCGACGCCGCCGCCATCGGCCGCACGATGAACGCCTCGAAGAGCAGCCCGACGACGACCGAGAAGGCGATCGCCGCCAGCGCACCCATCCAGTAGGGCCGGTGCCAGGCGCCGACGACGATCCAGGCGATGAACAGCGAGGCCGCGCCGATCTCCGCCTGGGCGAAGTTGAGCACCCGGGTGCCGCGGTAGCAGAGCACGAGCCCCAGCGCGATGAGCGCGTAGACGCCGCCCTGCACGATGCCGACGACGAGCGCGGTGATCACGAGATGTTGGCCTCGCAGTAGCCGGTGTTGATCCATCCAGGCCCGCCGTTCTCGGGCTTCACGGCGTAGAGGTCCTCGGCGGAGCCGCCGTGATGATGGTCGCCGCCGCTGAAGTCGACCGGGCAGTTGGCGCCGACGGTCGACCTGTAGCCGTCGAGCATCAGGCCGGCGATGGCGTTGCGGCTGCAGGTCACGCCGCACTTCACCAGCAGGTCGGCCACCTGGCGCCACGCCTCCCAGGTGCCGAAGAGCAGGTCGCCGCCGTCACCGCACAGGTCGGCGGCGGGGTCGTACTTGGCGTAGGCGGCCTCGAACTGCTTGATCTCCTCCATGTACTGTCCGTAGTCGGCGTCCTTGCGGGTGATCCCGCTGCCGCCCGAGGTGCAGCGCGCCGACGACGACGTGTACGCGGGCCAGGGCACCATGCCCTGCATGCCACTGGTGTCCACGCCCGACTGGTTGAGCGTGTACAGGGTCAGGTTGAAGGGATAGAGCAGCCACTTGGGGTCGTATGACTGGTTGCTCGACTGCTGGATGATCTGGTCGGCGGCCAGCGCGTTCTCCCAGATGAGCACCACCTGCGCTCCCGACGCCTTCATGTCCAGGATCTCCTTGGTGTAGTCGCCCTGGTTGTTGGTGACGAAGTCGTCCTTGACCACCTTGCTCGACATCCCCGCCGCGGCCAGCGCGGCCTTGAAGGTGGTGATGCCCGGCTCCCAGTTCGAGCTCTGCCGCTCGATGATGCCGATGTTCTTGCCGGCGAACTTGCTGACGTAGTACTGGCCGAACTGGGTGCCGATCTGCTCCAGGGTGGGCAGCATGGTGAAGCTGTACTGCAGGCCGCGTGCCTGGGTGGCGATGTGGTGGATGTAGAGCATGTGGTTCTGCTCGGCCCAGTCGCGCACGGTGGGGATCTGGTCGAAGCCGATGCCGCTGAGCAGGAAGAAGTCGCCGCCCGACTGGTTCTGGCAGGCCTGCGCCGCCTGCACCGCCTTGTTGGGCTGGTAGCCGTCGTCCTGGATGGAGATGCCCGCAGAGCCGTCGGGCTGCAGGATCTGGCGGTTGTAGATCCCCGACTGGCCGGCGGTGTGCGGGTAGGGGTCGGCGTTCGGGTCGTTGACCATCTGCCAGAAGACGTTGAGGTCGCTGGCGCCGATGTTGAAGGCGGGACCGAAGGTGAGCGCCGCGTGGGCGCACATCTGGATGCGCGTGTTGCTGATGCCGATGTTGTCCTCGGCGGGGGTGAAGAGGTTCGCCCGCGGTGCGACCGGCGCGCTGCCGGCGAAGGCCGCGGCGCCGACCGCGGCTGCGCCGCCCGCGCCGTTGGACCCCGCGCCGCTCCCGGCAGATCCGCCGCCGGTGCCGCTGCCGCCCGCGGCGCCCGGCGCGCCAGTCGCCGCCGAGCCCGGCGCCGCGCTGCTCGTCGCCGGCGCGTAGCTGGGGATGCCGGCGACCGGCTGGCCGCCACCGGTCACCGCCGCGGCGGGAGCCGGAGTCCCGATGGTGTGGTTGTAGACCCCCCAACCCGAGCTCCAGAGCAGCAGCGTCCCCGCCACCGCCACGGCGCGCGGGTGCAACTTGAGCTGGGCCAGCGTCCCGGCGCGCAGCCCGGCGGCGCTGCTGAACGCCTGCACCGCGGGCTGGGCCAGCAGAGCGGCGGAGAATGCCAGGCTGATGCCGAAGACGAGCAGCCAGATCGGAACCTGTCCCGAGGCAGCCTGCTCGACGACCACCGCCGGCTGCGGAGTCTTCGGCGCGGGAACCGCCGACGCGACGGGGGCCGGCGAGGCGCCGGTGGTGGGCACCGTCGCCGGAGCGACCACCGCGGGCACCACGGCCGACGAGGCGCCGCCACCTCCCCCACCGCCGCTGCCCCCGCTGGTGAAGACGCTGCCGCCGCCGCTCGACGCCGAGGAGCTGATCACCGTGGTCGCGCCGCTCGGCGTCGAGACGGTCGCGGTGGCGATGTCGTGGTCGCGGTTGAAGGCGACGGTCCACGGCTGGGTGGTGTCGACCGCGTCGGGAAGGATGGCCAGGCCGGTGTTGACGCCCTTGTTCTGCCAGTAGGGGAGGAAACGGGCGACGTCGAAGCTGAAGGCGGTGATGGCGCCGCTGCTGTCGGTGACCGCCTTGCCCACCACGGGGGACACCGTCTGGTCCGCCTGCGGCGCAGAGCACTGCGCCGAGCTGGCGCAGCCGGAGAAGCCCGCGGGCAGCTCGCTGCTCAGCGGGTATGCGTCGAGGATCCACGCGGGGCCGGAGTTGACGTTGTCGGTGCTGCCGTTGTCGGCGTTCACCGCCAGCGTCAGCACCAGCGAGCTGACCGTGTCGCCGGCGGGGATGGCGTTCAGCTCGATGTGGACCAGGGAGTGGTACGCGCTCTGGTTGGGCGTTGCGCCGACGTGGATGCTGGCCGGGTCCGGGCAGGGGGGAGTGGTGCAGCCGAACTCCACGGCGTAGGCCTGGTAGGCGTCGGCGCCCGCGTCGGGCACGTAGGCCTGGCGGTCGAGGGCGATGTCCTGGCTGTCGGCGAGCCCGGGGGTGGCCGCGAGCAGCCCGATCCCCGAGGCGATGGTCAGCGCCAGCGTCGCCGTGCCCAGCCAGAGCCGGACCTGCTGTGGCAGTCGCTTCAACTCCAACCTCCTTGGCGCCCGCTCCAGGCCACCGTGCTTGCCGAGCGAACGATCGCTCGGTATTGTGGAGCAGCGGCTCCGGGCGATGTCAAGGCCCGATCCCGATGTACCGTTCAGCGGTGAGCCGAGGAGGATCGGACCTGTCCAGCACGAACGCCGCCGCAGCTCAGCTTCCTGCGGCGGGCGCCCCCCAACCGATCGACAACCCCCCGCCCAGCGTCATTTCGCAGGGCGCCCTGCTGCCGCCGCGCCTGCGCTCGAACGGCACCCTGCGCCGCCTCCACGAGGCCGCCCTGGTGCGCTTCGGCGAGCGGGGCTACCACGGCGTCTCCATCCGGGAGCTGGCCGAGGCGGCCGGGGTCACGGTGAGCTCGGTCTACTCGCACGTCAGCGCCAAGGAGGACCTGCTCGCCGAGCTGATGGTGGTCGGCCACCTGGAGCACAACGAGTGGATGCGCCGCGCCGCGGAGGCGGCGCCCGAGGACCCGGCCAGCCGGATGCGCGCCGTGGTGCATGCGCACGTGCGCGTGCACGCCACCTATCCGCTGCTCACCCGGGTGTGCAACAAGGAGCTGCACGCCCTCTCCCCGGCCAACGCCGCGCGGGTGATGGAGGTGCGCCACGACTCCGAGCGGCTCTTCCTCGAGGTCGTCGAGGCGGGAGTCGCCGCGGAGCTCTTCTCCTGCCACGACCCGTGGCTGGCCGTCGCCGCCATCGGCGGCATGGGCATCCGCGTCTCCGAGTGGTTCGACCCGCGCGGTCCCTATGCCGTCGACGAGGTCGCCGACGCCTACGCCGAGCTGGCCCTGCGCATGCTCTGCGCCGGGCCCGGCTGAGCCTTGCTCGACCTGGGCGGCCGGGTGGCCGTGGTGACCGGCGCGTCCTCCGGCCTGGGTGCGCGCTTCGCCCGCGTGCTGCACGGCGCGGGCGCGTCGGTGGTCCTGGGCGCGCGCCGCGTGGACCGCATCGAGGCGCTGGCGGCGGAGCTGGGCGACGGCCGGGCGCTGGCGGTGCGCTGCGACGTGCGCGAGGAGGCCGACGTCGTGGCGCTGGTGCGCGCGGCGGTGGAGCGCTTCGGCCGCCTCGACGTCATGGTCAACAACGCGGGGGTGTCGCAGCCGGCACCCGCCGAGGAGGAGTCCACCGAGAGCTTCCGCGAGGTGGTCGAGGTCAACCTGGTCAGCGTCTTCGTCGGCTGCCGGGAGGCGGCGCGCGTGATGCTGGAGCAGGAGGGCGGCGGCAGCATCGTCAACGTCGCCTCGGTGCTGGGGCTGGTGGGCAACGGGCGGGTGAAGCAGGCCGGCTACGCGGCCAGCAAGGGCGGGGTGGTCAACCTGACGCGCGAGCTGGCGGCGCAGTGGGCCCGGCGCGGGGTGCGCGTCAACGCGATCGCACCGGGCTGGTTCGCCACCGAGATCAACGAGGAGATGTTCGCGGGCGAGCGCAGCATCGCCTTCATGGAGCGCGGCGCGCCGATGGGGCGCACAGGGCGTGAGGACGAGCTGGACGGCGTTCTGCTGCTGCTCGCGTCCGGAGCGTCGAGCTTCGTCACCGGGCAGACGATCGCGGTCGACGGGGGCTGGACCGCCGTCTGACGCGGGCGGCCTTCGCGCTCGCGCCACGCGCTGTGCCACGATCTCACTCGCGGTCGGCGGGTGCCCGATGAGAGGAGAAGGCCATGGTTCAGACACCCGCAGCAGCCCGGCCCGTCGCCAGCGGTCTCACGCTCGAACGCCTCGCCCCCGGCGGCAAGGACGGCCCCGACAACGTCGTTCGCGACAGCGACCAGCTCTGCGGCGGCCTCTGGGGCCAGCAGTGGAGCCTGGGCCGCGCCGAGGATCCCTGGCGCATGCAGATCCCCGACATCCGCATGGCCCGCAACCAGTTCTGGCCGATGCACTGGCACGACTGCTGGATCGCGGTCATCGTCATCGACGGGTCGGTGCTGATCGGTGACTGGTGGATGAACCCCGGCGACGTGCTGATCTCGCCTGCGCGCGTCGAATACGGCCCCGTCCTCAACGGGCCCAAGGGCTGCCAGCTGCTCGAGGTGTTCGCCCAGGACGTGCTCTCCGGCGGCGGCTACGGACCCGAGTTCCACGACCATCCCACGCTCGCGCACCTGCAGACGGCGAAGAGCGGCAAGGCCGCCAACTTCCTGCCGCGTCCCGCCGGCTCCGAGCACAACCTCGGCAACCAGACGACTCCGCTCGCCGGCGTCGCGGGGGTGCGCACGGGGAAGCTGCAGGGCGGCCAGCGCTGGGACCTCGGCGAGGCGGCCGATCCCGGGCGCGGCGTGATGCTGGACACCAGGCTGCCGGCGTCGGTGTCCATCCCCGCCCACCACCATCGCGACTGGCGCGCACTGCTGCTGTGGAACGGGTCGATGCGCATCGGCGACGTCGAGCTGACCAAGGACGACCTGCTCATCGTCGAGCCCGGCGCGGAGGTGCCCGCGGCGGTCACCGGTGCCTACGGCGTGCACATGACGGAGTTCGCCCGCACCGCGGCCGCGGTCCCCACCGTCTTCCGCGGCGGCGACCGCGAGTCGGCCGGCTACCGCGAGGGCATCGCGGCCACGGTGGACGCCGAGTTCGAGTAGCCGGCGCGCCGCACGGCGCCTCAGTCCACCGGTGCGGCGCCGTGGACCAGCACCTCGCAGTACTCGCCGAAGAAGATGCCGTTGAGCATGCGGCCCTCGTCGGCGCGGCACTGCAGCCGGCCGCCGATCCACTTGAACACGTCGCCGGCCGCCGGCTGGGCCACCCAGATCTCGCCGAAGTCGTTGACGGCGACGCCGCCGGCTCCGACGTCCTCGCCGAAGCCGCCCCGATGCATGCTGTGCACCTGCCCGGCGAACGTGCCCGCGATGTTGAACTCGCAGTAGCGACCGCCGTCGAAGACGACCCAGGCGGTGCGCACCAGCCCGCTGGTCTGCTCGGCGACGGGGATGAGCGCCATGTCCCGCGGTGCGGCGAAGGGCAGCTCGAAGTCGTGCAGCACGCGATCGCCGGCGGGGTCGATGCCGAGCAGCCGCCCCGGCGCCGGCGGGTCGGGGCGGCAGAGCACCCACACGCCGCCGTCCTGGGCGACGCGCACCGCACACGGCGGCGCGGGCACAGCGGCGCTCGCCTGCACGGTGAGGCCGGGCAGGCGCAAGCGATGCACGGCCCTCCGAGCGGAGTCGGCAACCCATGCCGCATCCCCGCCGGCGCCGATCGCCGCGTCGACCAGCCGTCCGCCGACCGTCGCCGTCGCGCACTCCCCGCCCGGCAGCGCGACGCGCAGCAGCGCGCCCGCATCCGTCGCCACCACCGCGAAGGAGCCGTCCGGCGCCACGGCACCGCCGAGCGGGGCACCCTGGGTCACCTCCAGCTCAGCCACGATCGTGCGGTCCGCCACCGCGAGGATCGACAACCGCGGTCGCGCACCACCCTGCGACACCAGCGCGTGCAGGTCACCCGTGCACACGTGCGTCGCATCCGCGCAGGCGATGGCGGGGCGCAGCTCGTCCATGCCGTTGAGCTGCCGGTCGTAGGAGTACCCCGGCCGGCCGAGCGCGATCGGCGTCACCACGCCGGCGGCGGGGCAGGTGACGAACGCCGTGCGACCGTCGGGTGTGACGGCGATGCGTTCAGCGCCGGGCACGGGCAGCGTCTGCGACCCGCCGATGATCCCGGCGATGATCTGCCAGGTCACCGGCCGCCCCGGCTCGACGTCGAGGATCAGGCGGCGGCTGCAGGTCGTGGCCCAGGCGGACTCACCGTTGACCGAGGCGACCGAGTGCACGGCCGCGCCCGGCACCGGCGCGCCACCCGAGTCGTAGAGCAGCGCGCCCGGCGTGTCCGGTTGGGCCGCGTAGAAGAGCAGCGCGCCGCGCGAGTTGCCGAGGAACGAGTAGGCCGACTGCACCTCGACGACGACGCGCGAGCGCAGCGGCATGAACACGCCGCGGAGCACCTCCGCCCCGTCGGCGGCGAGATCGTGGACGACGAGGTCGCGGGTGAGGCGGCTCAGCAGCGGGATGTCGGTGGCCGCCTCCGTCGCGGCGGCGGAACCCTCCCCGGGATCGGTCACGAGGGGGCACCTTAGCAGCGACGAGCGGCGTCCTCGCTCCGCCCCGACCCCGCCCTCCCCAACCCGCCTATTGATGTTCATAATCGTCAGGTTCGGGGGACGGCGGCCGGTTGGTGCGAACAGGAGTACGGGCCATGGACTACAGGGTCATCTCGACCGACAACCACATCAACGAGCCGCCCGGGACGTACGTGGACCGGGTGCCCAAGGCGCTGCGCGACAAGGCCCCGCGGATGATGCGCGGCGACGACGGCGGTGACGGCTGGAGCTTCGACGGCAACCCGCCCAAGGTGACCTTCGGCCTCGGCGCCGTGGGCGCCATCAGCGAGCAGAACTTCAAGCAGTACCGCACCCACGGCATCAAGTTCGAGGAACTGCTGCCGGGCAACTACGAGGGCGCCGCCCACATCAAGGACAACGAGCGCGACGGCGTCGACGCCGCCACCATCTACCCCGCAGCGGTCGGCTCCGCCTACATGATCCCCGACCGCGAGCTGGCGGTCGCCTGCGTGCGCGCCTACAACGACTGGCTGATCGACGACTTCTGTTCCGCCGATCCCAGCCGCCTCATCTCGCTGCCCTTCATGCCGGTCAACGACGGCATCGAGACCCTGGTGGCCGAGGCGGAGCGCGTCGTCGCCAAGGGCGCGCGGGGGCTCTACCTGCCCACCGCGGAGGTCGGCTACCACGACCATCGCTACGACCCGCTCTGGAAGGTCGCCACCGAGGCCGGCGTGCCGGTGACCATCCACCGCACCGGGGTGAGCCGCAAGGAGGAGACCCCTGGACCGGGTCCCGACGCACCCCAGGGCATCAACGTGGCCCGCATCGTGCAGCGCTTCTTCTCGGCCATCAACCCGATCAGCAACCTGATCTTCTCTGGCCTCTTCGACCGCTTCCCCAGCCTCATCTTCGTCGCCGCCGAGGTCAACTGCAACTGGCTGCCCGGCCTGGCCATGCAGATGGACCAGGAGTACGAGCGGCAGCGGCACTGGGCCGAGCTGGCCTTCTCCCGGGAGCCCAGCTCCTACCTCGGCACCAACGTCTTCGTCACCATCCTCGACGACTTCGTCGGCGCCGACATGTGCAGGCGCGACCCCAGGCTGGCCAGCGCCACCATGTTCTCGACCGACTACCCGCACAGCACCACGCTGTGGCCGAAGAGCAAGGAGTTCATCGCCAGGATGTTCGACGGCATGGACGCCGGCACCAGGCACGCCATCCTGGCGGGCAACGCCGTCCGCGCCTACTCGCTGAACTGAGCAGCGAGCACAGAGCGGAGCAGCGCATGACGGTCGTGAAGCTGACGGTCACCACCCGCCGGATGCCGCACACCTCGGAGTTCTTCGAGCTGTGCAACGCAGTCGAGCACTTCTACTACGCGCTGCTCTTCAGCGGCGACGAGAAGTACGCGTCGAACCCCGAGACGTGGCGGCGCTGGGAGGAGATGGGCTTCTCCAACGCCGTCAAGGACGCGCCGCCCTCGGCGCGCGCCGCCGATCGCCTCTACCGCACCGTGCACTCGGACGGCAAGCGGATCGAGATGACGGTGGCCTCGTCGCGCGACGGTGTCATGGCCTCGCTGGCGTCGGTGCTGGAGAGCGACGACATCGCCGCGGAGGTCGAGGACCGCATCGTGGCCCGGGCGCCCGCCGAGCTCACCGCGATGCTGCGGCGCGGCGCGGCGGCGCTGACCCACCCTGACGTCACCTCCGTCGAGGTGGCCACCGGGGTCGAGGACCCGCGCCCGGCGGCGGTGACGCGGCTGCGCGACCTCTCGCAGACCAGGCCGAACGGATCGGGACGCCACTACCGCGTCATCTCCGCCGACGGCCACTGCGAGTTCCCCGCGGAGCTGCTCGAGCATCGCATCCCCGCCCAGTACCGCGAGCTGGCGCCGAGGCTCGTCACCAAGGAGGACGGCACCGAGTGGTGGCAGATGGACGAGTGGGAGCGCAACAACGTCGGCAACCTCGTCTGCGACCTGCCCTACGACGAGTGGGTGCCTCCCATCGGCGCGCGCTACCACGAGATGGACGGCTCACCCCGCCCGGGCACCGGCGACGCCGTGCAGCGCCTGCGCGAGCAGGATCGCGACGGCGTCGACGCCGAGGTGCTCTACCCGCCGGTGTTCATGGGTGCGTTCATCCGCAACCTGGCCGGCAAGGACGCCGGCGCCTACAAGGCGGTGATCCGCGCCTACAACACCTTCCTCGCCGAGGACTACTGCAGCCACGCGCCCGACCGCCTGATCGGCAACGCCATGGTGATGGAGACGGGCGTCGACGACGCCATCGCCGAGATGGAGCGCTGCAGGGAGATGGGACTGCGCTCGGTGAGCCTGCGCATGTGGCCGAGCGGCGAGGCCGACTACACGCCCGAGGACGACCGCTTCTTCGCCGCCGCCCTCGACCTCGACGTCAAGCTCTCACCGCATCTCAACTTCGGCGGTGCGACGGGCGCGTTCCCGAGCCAGACGGCGCAGACCATGCAGGGCGCGCCCTTCACCGGGATGGGCACCGGCGTGGCCGCCTTCAACACCGTCGGGCAGCTCGCCAACCACGGCATCTTCGACCGCTTCCCCGCCATCCGCTTCTACTTCGCCGAGACCCAGGGCGGCTGGCTGGCGCACAGCCTCAACTGGGTGGACGAGTTCTACCTGCGCTGGTACAGCTACCGCGGCACCAAGCTCCGCCGGCTGCCCAGCGAGTACTACCGCGACCACTGCCGCTTCAGCTTCATCGCCGACCGCATGGCGCCGCGGCTGCGCCACTACATCGGCACCGACAACCTGCTCTGGGGCTCGGACTTCCCCCACAGCGTGGGCACCTTCCCGCACTCCACCGAGGTGATCGAGGAGCTGTTCGAGGGCGTCCCCGAGGACGAGCGGCGCAAGATCGTCTGCACCAACGCCTGCGAGTTCTTCGGCCTCGACCCGATGGCCGAGCTGACGCCGACGCCATGACAGAGACAGGTGGAGTCGGCCTCGTCGTCGAGCCGAAGCGCGAGTGGAGCCGGCAGGTCGCCATCGTGGGCGTGGGCGAGACCGACTTCGGTGCCGACTACAAGGCGGCGCGCGCCCAGGCCCCGGGATACGAGGCGCCCGACGCGGCGTCGCTCGCCCTCCGCGCCTTCGAGCGCGCCCTGACCGACGCCGGGCTGCAGCGCGAGGACGTCGACGGCCTCAGCGTCTCGCTGATCTACGGCGGCGCGGAGCCGGCGGAGATGGCCCAGGTGCTGGGCATCACGCCGCGCTTCATCACCCGCGGCGGCGGCATCATGGCCGGCACCATCCCCGCCGCGGTGGCGGCGCTGATGAGCGGGCAGTGCGACACCATCGCGCTGGTGTACGCGGCCGCCTCGCGCGCCATCGGGCGGCGCTTCGGCGGGGCGACGTACACCAACGCAGGACCGGTGTCCTACTACTACTACCACCCCTGGGGCTGGAGCTCGCAGGCCGCACACTGGGCGCTGATCTTCCGCTACTACATGAACACGCACGGCGCCACCGAGGCGGATCTCGGCGCCGTGGCCATGACGCTGCGCCGGCACGCCTCGATCAACGACAACGCGATCATGCGGACGCCGCTCAGCATCGAGGACTACCTGGGCTCGCGCTACATCGTCTCCCCACTGCACCTCTTCGACATGTGCCTGGTCAACGACGGCGGGCTCTGCATCATCCTGCGCCGGCGCGACATGGCGGAGGCGCTGCGGCACACGCCGGTGCTGGTCGCCGGCTGGGGACACGCCGAGATCCACCGCAGGAAGCTCCACCACCTGGTTCGCGAGCGGCTGCGGCCGCAGTTCGCCGAGGCGGGCGAGCAGGCCTTCGCCATGGCCGGGCTGGGTCGCGACGACATGCAGCACTTCCAGGGCTACGACGCGTCGAGCATCCACCTGGTGCAGCAGCTGGAGGGCTACGGCTTCGCCGGCACCGGCGAGGGGCTGGAGTTCTTCAAGGCGGGCCACGCCTCGCTGGGCGGGAGGCTGCCGGTCAACACCAGCGGCGGCCTGCTCTCCGAGGCGTACATGCACGGCTGGAACCACATCGTGGAGGCCACCCGCCAGCTCCGCCACGAGGCGGCGGGCCACCAGATCGAGGGCATCGAGACCTCGTTCTTCTCCATGGCCACCACCCAGGAGGTCGATCCCGTGATCCTGGTGCGAGGCGCGTGAGGCATGGCTGAACGACGACCCAACCGCGCCCTCGGCGGACCGCACGACACCTTCTGGGCGCACTGCGCCAACGGCGAGCTCCGGCTGCAGCGCTGCGGCGCCTGCGGCCACGTCTCCTGGCCCCCGGTCAACGCCTGCGAGGAGTGCGGCGACACCGGGCTCACCTGGGAGCGCATGTCGGGACGGGGCCGGGTGATCGGCTGGAACACCTTCCACCAGCGCTACTACAAGGAGCTGGAGCCGCCCTACGACACCCTCCTCGTCGAGCTCGAGGAGGGGCCGCTGTTCATCGGCAACCCGCTCGGCTTCTCCAACGACGAGGTGCGGTTCGAGATGCCGGTGCAGGTCGCCTTCCTCGACTGCGAGGACGACGCCGGCGCCTTCCGCCTCCCCGTCTTCGAGCGCGGCTGAGGCGGCCGCCGGCGGGCGCGCCTTGCCCGACCTGAATATCCTCACCATAATGGCCATACTTGGGCGCGAGGGCGGACGGAGGACGGCATGGCCACAGCAGTGACACCGGCGACCGAGGCGAGAGCGTTCCGGGAGACCAGGGCGCGCGTCCTCTCCGCCGACTCGCACATCTGCGAGCCGGGGGACCTCTGGACCAGCTACGTCGAGCCGCGGTTCCGCGACCGCGCTCCCCGCATCGTCGAGGACCCCGAGCGCGGTGACGTCTGGAAGGCCGAGGGGCTCACCCTGCCCAACATCGCCGCCATGGGCGGCAAGGACCGCACCTCCGAGACGGTTCCCATCAAGCCCAGCTTCGAGCGCGACATCATGCGCGGCGGCTGGGACCCCGAGCAGCGCATCAAGGACATGGACGCCGTCGGCGTCGACGGCCAGATCCTCTTCCCCACCGTGGGGTTCCACCTCTACGGCCTCGAGGACCCCTACCTCCTGCGCGCCGTCTTCACCGCCTGGAACAACTGGGTGCGCGACTTCTGCAAGGGGCGTGAGAAGCGGCTGCGCGGAGTCGGCTTCCTGAGCCTCGACGACATCGACTGGGCCATCGCCGAGATGAAGCGCTGCAAGGAGATGGGCCTGGTGGCGGCCAACATCCCGCTGACGCCGATGGACCCGCCCTACAGCCATGCCTACTACGAGCCCTTCTGGTCCGCCGCCGAGGACCTGGAGATGCCGCTGGTCAGCCACACCGGCTCGGTCCGCGGCCCCGCCTGCATGGCCCGCCAGCCCAACGCCTTCGCCGAGCGATTCACCCCCATCCACAAGCGCCCCTGGAGCGTCTTCGTCGGCACCGGCATGGCGCCGGTGGCGGTGTCGCGCTTCGTCAACGAGCTGATCCTCTCCCGCGTTGTGCAGCGGCACCCCAAGCTGTGCATCATCCCCACCGAGTTCGAGGCCGGCTGGGCGGCGTTCTGGCTCGACCGTCTCGACGAGACGCTGGTCAACGAGCGCATGCGCATGGGCTCGGTGCCGCTCGACTACAAGCCCAGCGAGTTCTTCCGCCGCAACTTCGCGCTCACCTTCATCGACGACATGACCGCGGTCGCCGCGCGCGACATCATCGGCGTCGAGAACCTGCTCTGGTCGGACGACTTCCCGCACATCGACGGCATCTGGACCCACAACGCCGACTACGTGTTCGACCGCTGCTTCGTCGAGACCAGGACCTCCGACGAGGACAGGCAGAAGCTCCTGGGCAGCAACATGACCCGCATCTTCAAGTGCTTCGACAGCTAAGCGGGTAGCCCAGCCGTGGGGTCGGGCCAGCAATCCTGGTCACGCCAGCTGGCCATCCTCTGGGCGGGGCAGTTCAGCATGATCAGCGGGGTCACCATCGTGTACCCCTTCATGCCGCTGCTGGTGCAGACCACCGGTGTGCACGACCCCGGGGCGATCGCGCTGTGGTCCGGCGCGATGTTCACCATCTCGCAGACCGCGGTGGCGATCTTCTCGCCGGTGTGGGGGCGCATGGCCGACCGCATCGGGCGCAAGCCGATGCTGGTGCGGGCGATGTGCGGGGTGGGCTTCTTCCTCATCCTGAGCGGCTACGCGCCCAACGTCTACGCGCTCTTCGCCGTCCGCTTCTTCACCGGCGCCCTGGCCGGGACGGGCGCCGCCGCCAACGCACTGGTGGCCAGCACCGCGCCGCCGGAGCGCGTCGCCAACAGCCTCGGCGTCATCCAGTCGGGGAGCTCGATCGGCTCCATCGTCGGACCCGGCCTGGGCGCCGTGCTGGTGCCGCTGATCGGCATCCGCAACGCCTTCGCGGTGGCCGGGGTGATGTGCATCCTCGCCGGCATCTGGACCGCCGCCGGCGTCGACGAGCGCTTCGTCAGGCCGGAGCGCGGCATCCGCCGCCCGCGGGCCATGGCGGTGATGAGGCTGGAGGGCGTGGGCCGCACCGTGTTCACCCTGATCGTGCTGGCCATGCTCGCGCAGTCGATCAGCATCGGCCTCACCCCGGTGACCCCGCTGCGCACCGCCCACCTCGCCGACTCCCACCACATCGCCGCCAGCGTCGGCGCCATCGCCGCCGTCCAGGCCTTCTGCACCGCGCTCGCCGCGCTGACGGTTGCACGCGTGGCCAGGCGCGCCGGCTACCGCATCACCCTGGTCGCCGCCGCGCTCTGGACGGCGACCGCCTACCTGCTCATCGGCCTGGCGCCGTCGCTGGCGGCGATGCTCGTCTTCACCGCCATGGTCGGCTTCGGCACCGGCGCGCTGGTGCCCAGCATCAACACGTTGCTGGGGCGCACCGCGCCGCTCCAGGTGCGCGCCGAGATCTTCGGCTACAGCCAGAGCCTGCAGGCGATGGCCGGCGCGGTGTCACCGCTGCTGGCCACCTCGCTGGTGGCGCGCTACGGCACGCCCGCCCCGTTCTTCATGGCGGCGACGGTGGAGATCCTGGTGGCCGGCTGGGCGGCGATGCGCATCGCCGCGCGGATCAGGCCGCTGCCGGCGGCCGTCACCGCCGTCAGCCCGGCGGTGCTGCCCGCCGTGCCCGGCGACGGCGCCTGAGCAGCGCCATGGTGAGGAGCGGGGCCACCAGGGTGGACAGCGGGCCGGCCGCTGCGGCACCCGCCGTATTGGGGCTCCCCTTGGCGGTGGCGCCCGTGGTCTGCAGCGTCCCGCCGCCCGGTGCGGTGGTGGTGCCCTGGTTGACCGCGCCGGTGCCGAGCAGCTCGTTGCAGGCGGGCCCGCCGACGTCGACCTTCCCCAGGAGCCCGCCGACGCCGGGCGCGCCCACCTCGATGTCGGTCTCACCCGAGGGCGCCTGCAGCACCTTGCCGAGTGTGGGACCGCCCACGTTGGCCACCGGCACGTCGATCTCGACGACGCCGTTCGGTCCTGTGGTGAAGGAGCCCGTGTCAGTGTGCACCGGGTTGTAGGTGTGCGTGCTGCCGGTGACGCTGACGTTCCCGTCGTTGAATGTCGGTCCCGTCCCCGCGGTGGCGGCGACGTCGGTCAGCTCCGCGTTGGCGAAGTACGTCGTGCCCGCGTAGGTCCAGAGCATGTACCACTCGTCGGCGGCCGCTCCGGGAGGCACCGTCTCGGTGAGGTCGTTGACGGTGAGCTTGACGACCAGCGTCTGGCCGTCGGCGCTCAGCGACATGCCGCCCTGCAGCAGGCTGAGCTGGGGATCGCTGTTGCCCAGCAGGTCGCTGGAGACGTGGTTGCCGTTGGTCCAGAGCGGACCGCCGGCGACGCAGACGGCCGCCGTGCAGGACGGCAGCCCGGGCTGCCCGCAGTCCTTCGGCGCCGGCGCGGCGACGTTGTCGGTGGCGACGTCGCAGGTGGCGACGTTGTCGATGTCCTTGGTGAGCACGCAGACGTCGGGCGCGCCGAGCCCCGAGACGTAGTCCCAGCCCGACGGGTCCACCCCGGGCGTGCGCGGCTGGCTCGTGTAGTAGCCGTTGCTGTTGGGCGGGAAGGTCGCCGAGCCGGCGCCGATGTCGAAGAAGGCCGTCGGGTCCTTGCTGGCGTCGAGACCGACGCCGTACAGCGCGGGATCGGCGAAGCCGTTGGTGTGCTGGCCGTGGTTGGTCGCCGACGAGGCCGCCTGGATGCGCGCCCACATGCCCATCCACAGCGGCGAGGCGAGGCTGGTGCCGCCGCCCTGGAAGTCCGGCTGGCCGCCGAAGGTGATGGCGTAGCCGTTGCTCTGGAAGTCACCAGACTGGGCGGCGACGTCGGGGATGCCGCGGCATGGCGTCGTCGAGCCGTACGGAGTGCCGTCGGGCTGCGAGACGCACGGCTGGTTGTCGAGGAAGGCGACCCCGCTCTGGTAGCCGGGCTCCGGGATGTAGAAGGTGTTGCCGCCGCCGGTGAAGTTCCAGGGGTACTCCTGCGAGCGCGTCGCGTTGGAGGCGGGCGCCGTGGCGGTGCTGGGCGTGGTGTAGAGCACCGTGCCGCCGACGGCGACGACGTACGGGCTGGAGGCCGGGTAGCTGGTCTCCGGGTACGCCTGGTTGAGCACGCCGTTGCCGGCGCCGATCACGGCGGCGACGACGACGGGGCAGGAGGAGCCCGTGTCACCGGTCGAGGAGAAGAGCGTCTTGCCCAGCAGGGTGGCCTGCTGCAGCGTGTTCTCCGAGGCCTGGGTGAACATCACGCCGGCGGTGCCGGCGAGCCCGCCGAAGCCGCCCCCCGGCTGGGGAGGATTGCTCGTCGCCGCAGACGTCGGGTCCTCCTCGCACTCGCCGAAGGAGGCATTGGCCTCCATGATGCCCGGTGCCGCCTCGAAGGCGCTGAAGAGCGTCTCCACCGAGGCGTCGCTGAGGTTGTCGGCGAAGATCCACGTCTCGCCGAACGCCTTGGGCGACATGCCCGTCGACGACTGCGAGTCGATGTCCCACTCCTCGGTGCCCGAGGTGTCGGCGAAGCTGTCGCCGATGGCGTCGACGGTGACCGGCACCTGGGGCAGGCCGAACTCCTTCTCGAAGAGTCGCAGGTCGCCGAGCGGCTGGGCGACGTTGCCCTCACCGAGGACCGCCATCTGCTGCCCCTGGCCAAAGTCCGCGGCCGGGTTGGAGATGTCGCTGGGCTGGTCGTAGACCTGCCAGAGGTCCTGCGGCGTGGCCACCCCGATGCAGACGCTGCCGGTGCACTGGCTCTGCGCGGGATGCGAGGCGCCGTGCGGCGCCGTTTGCAGAGGCTGGTGGTCGAAGGTCTGCGCGCGCAGGAAGCTGTTGAGCCCGATCACGCCGGCGACGTCGAGGCCGGCGGGCACGGTCGGCCCGTCGGTGTTGGCGTAGAAGCTGCGGCCACGCGCCTGGTAGCTGCGCAGCTCCACCGAGAAGGTCTGCTCCACCTGCGCCGCGGTGCCGCCGAGCAGGAGGTACTCGCGGGTGGGACCGGCGAAGATCTCCTGCAGGCCGTCGCGCCGGGCCCAGGCCAGCGCCTGGTCGAAGGTCGCCTGGGGCAGGCCGAACTCGTCGCTGAGCTGCTGCTCGCTGAGGAAGCGGTGATACTGCGGGCTTCCCGGCGTGTAGATGGCGCGGTAGGCCGCGTTCTGCGCAGCGGCGTGCGGGTTGCTGAAGGTGATGCCGACCTGGATGCGCATCGCCGGGTCGACGGGCGTGCCGTGCAGCGAGTCGATGCCAGGGAGCACGTCGCTGCCGAGGACGGCCGTCGACGGCGCGGCGGCGGCGACGGGCAGGCCCCAGGCGGCGGCCAGCGCGGACGCGGCGACGGCGAGGGCGGCGCAGACCGGGCGGCGCGTGGGCATGACAGAACCTCTCACTACGGCACGATTGGATGTCCCCGGTCGAAGAGGACACCGAGCACCCGAGGCCCATTGCAGCGGAGGTCAGCCAGCCCATGACGATCAGCACCAGGACCGTCGCCTACCGCGACGGCGACACCGCCCTGAGCGGGCACCTCGCCTGGGAGGACTCCCAGCCCGGGCCGCTTCCCGGCCTGCTGCTCATCCACGGCGGCGGCGGGCTCGACAACCACGCCCGCTCGCAGGCGGCACGGTACGCCGGGCTGGGCCTGGCGGTGCTGGCCTGCGACATGTTCGGCGAGGGCACCATGGGCGACCGCGAACGCACGGTGGCCCTGCTGACAGGGTTCCGCAACGACCCCGACCGCCTGGTGCAGCGGGCCATGGCGGGCATCAGCGCGCTGGCCGGGTGCCCCGAGGCGGACGGCTGCCTCGCCGCCGTCGGCTTCTGCTTCGGCGGCATGTCGGCGATCACCCTGGCTCGCGCCGGCGCCGACCTGGCGGGTGTGATCAGCATGCACGGCGCCCTGAGCACGGTGCGCCGCGCCGAGCCGGGCAGGGTCAGGGCCAAGGTGCTCGCCTGCCATGGCGCGATCGACCCGCACGTGCCGTGGAACGACGTGGCGGCCTTCGCCGAGGAGATGAACGAGGCGGGCGCGGACTGGCAGCTCAACGCCTACAGCGGTGCCATGCACGGCTTCACCCATGCGGGCGAGGAGCCGCGGCCCGGCGTCGCGTACCACGAGCCCACCGACCGGCGCTCCTTCGAGGCGGCGCGCCTCTTCCTCGACGAGCTGCGCGGGCGGGTGCCGGTGGCCTGAGGCCGCGGCTCAGCCGCGCGGGTCGAGGGCGGCGACTGCGGCGGCCGCGGGCAGGACGGCGTCGATGTGGCGGGCGCACTCGCCCGCGTAGAGGGGCGCGGCGTCGACGGCGGCGTCAGGCTGCCCGGCGAGGGCGGGGTTGGGGCTGGGCGGCAGCCAGCCGCGCGACGCCAGCACGTCCGACGCCTCCATGGGGACGACGCGGCCCAGCGCCGCGCTGGCATGGCTCAGGGCGCGCATCCAGCGCGGCTCGCGCCCGGCGCGCAGCCAGCGCTCGGTCGCGGCGTTGGGCACGACGCGGTGGCGCAGCGGCCAGCCGAAGCCGAAGAGCGTGGTCTCCAGGGTCCGCTCGGCGCCGCAGACCCGCCGCTTGTAGGCCGGATGCGCGCTGCACTCCTCGGTGAGCAGGAAGCGGGTGCCGGCCACCACCGCCGCGGCACCCGCCGACATCGCCGCCCGCGCGCCGGCGCCGTCGTGGATGCCGCCGGCGGCGAGGACCGGCCGCCCGCCCGCGGTTTCCAGCGCATCTGGCAGGAACTCCAGGGTGGGCCGGACGCCGACGAGGTGGCCGCCGGCCTCACGACCCTGGGCGATCAGCCCGTCGGCGCCGTCGCGCAGGGCGCGCCTCGCCTCCGCAACCGTGCCCACCTGGTGCAGCACGACGATTCCGGCGCTGCGCAATCGTGCCACCGCCCACGGCATGAAGCCGAAGGACAGCACGCAGAGCGAGGCGCCGCCGTCGACGGCCGCGTCGACGTGGGCGCGGCGGGTGAAGGGGACGATGAGGTTGACGGCGACGGGGCGGGGCGCCACCCGGGTGGCGGCCCGGCGCAGCTCGGCGGCGAGCAGCCGCGGGGCCAGGATGCCCACCGTGCCCAGACCGCCGGCCGAGGACACCGCCGCGGCCAGCGGGGCCGTGGCGATGCCGCCACCCATCCCCGCCTGGACCACGGGGCGCTCCAGCCGGAGTCGGTCGAGCAGGTCCACGGCCCGACATCATCGGCGTCCTGACCCCCTCGGCGCGAGGCCCGGGGCTCGCCGGGGTGCTGGCGAAACCGCTTCATGATGTCTACCATGTTCAGCGATACGGCGGGCTCGTCGGTTCGGAGGGTGACGCATGACCGAGCTTCGCCGGCCGCAGCAGGTGCACCGGCCGCAGCCCGTGCCCAACGAGATGACCGCGCCCTTCTGGGACGCCGCGCGCCAGGGGGTGCTCGCCCTGCAGCGCTGCACCGGCTGCTCGCGCTTCCACCACCCTCCCCTGCCCTACTGCCCCGAATGCCACGCCAACAGCTTCGAGTACGCGCCCGTCAGCGGCCGCGGCACGGTGTGGAGCTACACGATCATGCGCCAGGCGCGCGTCGTCGGCTTCGAGGACATGATCCCCTACGCCGCCATGGCGGTGGAGATCGACGAGCAGCCCGGCCTGCTGGTGGTCGGCAACCTCGTCGAGGCCGACCCCGAGAGCGTCCACGTGGGCATGCGCGTCGAGGTGCGCTTCGAACCCATCGGCGACGAGGGCATGATGCTGCCGCAGTTCGCCCCCGCAGTGGAGGGCGCCTGATGGCCATGCCGATCAGCAACAAGGTGGCCATCGTCGGCACGGGGTTCTCGCGCATCAGCCGGCACGCCGACGTCAGCCTGGGGCAGCTGGCGGTGGAGTCCTGCCAGCGCGCCGTCGAGGACGCCGGGCTGACCTTCGACGACATCGACGGCGTCAGCAACTACCCGCAGCCCAGCGGCATCGGCGTGGCGCCCATCGACGGGGTGGGCATCGTCACCGTCAACTACATGGTGAAGACGGCGCCGCTGCGCAACCTGCGCTGGAGCACCTCGATCACCCAGGGCACCATCACCTCGGCGCTCACCCAGGCGGTGCACGCGGTCGCCGCCGGCGCCTGCAACTACGCGCTGGTCTGGCGTGCCATGCACGCGCCCAAGGGGCAGTTCGGCATCGCCAACGTGCGGGTGGCCACCGACGAGAACCAGTTCGTGGCGCCCTACGGCTTCGGCAACATCGTGATGATGTGGGCGCAGATCTACTCGCGCTACATGGCCAAGTACGGCCACACGCGCGAGAAGCACGCCACCTTCATCGTCAACAACCGCAGGAACGCCTCGATGAACCCGGAGGCGATCTTCTTCGAGAAGGCGATCGGACGCGACGACTACCTGACCAACACCATGGTCAGCGACCCGCTCAGCTACCTCGACTGCGACATGCCCATCGACGGCTGCGGCGCGCTGGTGGTGACCAGCGCCGAGCGGGCGCGCGACCTGCCGGTGACCCCGGCGTACGTCACCGGATGCACCTCGCTCGGCGTGCCGTACCAGCACGTCCCCGTCTTCAGCCTGGAGAACTTCGTCGAGTCGGGCAGGCGCCTCACCCAGACCACCTGGGAGAACGCCGGCATGGGCCCGGAGGACATCGACAGTCTCAACCTCTACGACGGCTTCAGCTTCATGCCGCTGCTCTGGCTGGAGATGTTCGGCTTCTGCGGCGAGGGCGAGGCCGGCGACTTCATCCAGGACGGCCGCATCGAGATCGGCGGCTCGCACCCGCTCAACACCTCGGGCGGTGCCCTGGGCATGGGCCGCCTGCACGGCACGCCCCAGCTCATCGAGGCGGTGCGCCAGATCCAGGGTCGGTGCGGGCCGCGCCAGCTGCCCAAGGTCGAGACGGCCCTGGTCCACGCCGGTTCGTCGCTGCACGGCTCGGGCGCCTGCGTCCTCTCCAGGAACCCCTGACCGCCGCCGCCGCCCGGGGCGCCCGCCGATGACTTTCGCGGTGCAGCTTCGTCACCATGCCTGACGCCACAGGCACTGACGCAAGGAGCACACGAGATGGCACGCACCGAGCAGCACCCCAAGGGAGCCCCCTGCTGGGTCGACCTCAGCACCAGCGACACGGCGCGGGCGCGCGACTTCTACACGGCCCTCTTCGGCTGGACCGCCGAGGAGCCCGACGCCGCCCACGGCGGCTACTTCAGCTTCCTCAAGGACGGCGTGCGCGTCGCCGGCTGCATGGGCCGGGCGCCCGGGCAGGAGGGGCCTGACGTGTGGGTCGTGCACCTCTCCACCCCTGACGCGCGCCGGACGCTCGAGGACGCGAAGGCGCACGGCGGCCAGGTGATCGTCGACGCCATGGACGTCGACGACCTCGGCACCATGTCGCTGATCCTCGACCCCTCGGGCGCGCCCGTCGGCGCCTGGCAGCCGGGCACGCACAAGGGCTTCGGCGTCGCCTACGAGAGCGGCGCGCCGGCCTGGTTCGAGCTGCACACCCGGGACTACGCCAGGGCGGTCGACTTCTACCGCGACGTCTTCGGCTGGCAGACGGTCACCGCCAGCGACAGCGACGAGCTGCGCTACACCCTGCTGCAGCCGGGCGAGACCCAGCTGGCCGGGATCATGGACGACACGCCGCACACGCCCGACACGGTGCCCTCGCACTGGACGGTGTACTTCGGCGTCGCCGACGCCGACGCCGCCGTGGCCAGGATCCGCGAGATGGGCGGCACCATCCTCATGGAGCCGATGGACACGCCGTACGGGCGCCTCGCCGCCGCCGTCGACCCCACCGGCGCGTCGTTCAACCTGATGCAGGCGACGCCCGCCATGGCCATGGGGCACTGATCTCCGGAGCAGTGCCAGACTGACCGGATGGCCGGCGACGACGCGCTCGACGGGGTGGCCTTCACCAATCTCGACGAGCCCCTCTTCCCCGAGGCGGACGCCAGCAAGCGCGACCTCGTCGACTACCTCGACGCCGTCGCCGGCCTCCTCATCCCCGAGCTGCGCGACCGGCCGCTGTCGGTGATCCGCGTGCTGCGCGGGCAGGCGCCCTTCATGCAGAAGAACGTGCCCGCCTACGCCCCGCCGTGGGTGCGCACCGTGCGGCTCTGGGCGGAGACCTCGAAGCGCGACGTGTCGTATGCGCTGTGCAACGACCGCCGCACGCTGATGTGGTTCGCCAACCAGCGCGCCGTCGAGTATCACCCGGCGCTGGTGCGCGTCGACCACCTCGAGGCGCCGACGCATCTCGTCATGGACCTCGACCCGCCGCATGCCGGGGGCTTCGAGGCGGCGGTGCAGGCCGCCCACCTCGTTCGCGAGACGCTCGCCGGCCTGCATCTCGCCGGTGCGGTGAAGACCAGCGGCGCCAAGGGCGTGCACGTCTTCGTCCCGGTGGCGGAGGCGAGCGTCGAGGACGTCGCCGCCGCGGCCCGGGCCATCGCCGCGCGGGCGGAGCGGCTCGATCCCGCGCTGGCCACCACCGCCTTCATGAAGGAGGGCCGCGGCGGCAGGGTGTTCCTCGACTCGACGCGGGTGGGCTGGGCCACGGTGGTGGCGGCCTACAGCCCGCGGGCGCGGCCCGGCGTGCCCGTCTCATTCCCGGTGGCCTGGGAGGACCTCGACCGCGTGGCGCCCGGCGACTTCACCGTCCACACCGCCGTGCGGCTGCTCGCCGGCCGCGACCCCTGGGTCGAGCTGATGCCCCGACCCCAGGTCCTTCCTGCCGATATCATCGCGGAGGGCCGGGCCATCCCCCTGGCTCGCGTGCAGGCGATGCACGAGGGCAGGCGGAGGGCGCGGCTGCGCCGCAGCGGAGAGGGAGAGACGCCACCAGCATGAGAGACCGCGCGGGCTCGGCGAGCAACGGGCGCGGGCCGAAGAAGGCTGAGGCGCTGGCGCGCCTGCTCCTGGAGCGCGGGCTCGAGGAGGGCAGCCCGCTTCCCCCCGAGATGGCGCTGTGCGCCGAGTACCGGGTGGGGCGCAACACCGTGCGCGAGGCGCAGCGCATCCTCGAGGTGCACGGCGCGCTCGACATCAACACGGGCTTCGGCGGCGGCGCGCAGGTGACCGTGCCCGACAGCCGCGACCACGCGCGGATCGCCGCCTTCTACTTCCGCGCCGCCGGGGTGCGCATGCACCAGCTCACCGAGGCGCGCCTGGTCATGGAGCCGCTCTCGGCGGGACTGGCGGCCCGCCGGCGCACGCCCGAGGACGAGGAGGCGCTGCGCAGGACCCTGGAGGTGCTGGCCCGGCGCCGCGCGGGCCCCGACAACCCCGAGTTCCTCAGCGCCGGCCGCGAGTTCCACCAGCTGATCAGCACCATCTCGGGCAACCCGGTGATCAGCCTCTTCTCGATGGCGCTGGTGCACATGGTCGTCGACCGCGCCGGCCTGGTGTATCCCGAGCACCTGCGCGAGGATGTGGTGGAGGCGCACCTCGGCATCGGCCGCGCCATCCTCAACGGCAACGCGGCGCGCGCCGAGCGGTTGATGCGCGAGCACATCCTGGAGTCCGACGCCAGGGTGTGGGAGACGCTGGGACGGAACGAGGCGCTCTCCTGGCGCTGAGATGCGCCCTCGGCGGCGTCGGGGCGCACCCTCGCCGCGCTTGACCGTCCCTCCGTCCCTATCTACTATCCATATCCTATTCATAGATTTCCGGAGGACGGCTCTGCGATGGCCGTGAGCTCGAAGCTGCGCATCCTCTCCGCCGACTCGCACATCTGCGAGCCCGGCGACCTCTGGACGGGCTACGTCGAGCCCCGCTTCCGCGACCGCGCCCCGCGCATCGTCGAGGACCCCGAGAAGGGCGACATCTGGCGGGCCGAGGGGCTGAACCTGCCCAACATCGCGGCCATGGGCGGGGCGGGACGCACCTCCGAGCAGGTGGCCATCAAGCCCAAGTTCGAGCGCGACATCGTGCGGGGCGGCTGGGACCCCGAGCAGCGCCTCAAGGACATGGACGAGGGCGGCGTCGACGCCCAGATCCTCTTCCCCACCGCGGGCTTCTGGCTCTACGGGCTCGACGACCCCGACCTGCTGCGCGCCTGCTTCGTCGCCTGGAACAACTGGGTGCGCGACTTCTGCCGTGGCAAGGAGGACCGCCTGCGCGGCGTCGCCTTCCTCTCCGTCGACGACGTGCAGTGGGCCGTCGCCGAGATGAAGCGCTGCAAGGAGATGGGCCTGGTGGCGGCCAACATCCCGCTGGTGCCGCTGGGCGCGCCCTACAGCGACCTCACCTACGAGCCGCTCTGGTCGGCCGCCGAGGATCTGGACATGCCGCTGACCAGCCACACCGGCTCGGTGCGCGGGCCGAGCAACATCGCCCGCCAGCCCGACGCCTTCGCCGAGCGCTTCATCCCCCTGGCGGAGCGTTCCTGGAAGGTGGCGGCCAGCACCGGGGTGGCGAGTCCGCAGGTGCCGCAGATGGTCAACGAGCTGATCCTCACCGGCGTCGTGGAGCGGCATCCCAGGCTGCGCATCATCCCCACCGAGTTCGACGCCGGCTGGGCTGCGTTCTGGATCGACAAGCTGGACCAGACGCTGGTCTTCGACCGCAGCAAGCGCTACGTGCGCAGGTGGGACCTGACGCCCAGCGAGCTGTTCCGCCGCAACTTCGCGCTCACCTTCATCAACGACAAGACCGCGGTGGCGGCGCGCGACATCATCGGCCTGGAGAACATCCTCTGGTCCGACGACTTCCCGCACACCAGCGAGGGGCTCTGGAAGAACACCGACTACGTCTTCCACCGCCTCTTCGACGAGGGCGGCGTCCCGGACGCGGAGCGGCGCCAGATCCTCGGCGAGAACATGACCCGGATCTTCCACTGCTTCGAGGCCTAGGAGGCGACACCATGGCCGGACCGCTCGAGGGAATCCGCGTCTTCGACTGGACGGGATACGGCGTGGGGCCGTTCTCCACCAGCGTGCTCGGTGCGCTGGGGGCCGAGGTGATCAAGATCGAGCAGCCGCCGGGGGAGATCGTCACCCGATCCGGCAACGCGCAGGCGCCGGGCGGGACGATCAACGGCTACGAGGCCTTCTACCTCAACTTCAACATGAACAAGAAGCTCCTCCTGCTCAACCTCAAGGACGAGGCGGACAGGGAGAGGGCGTTCGCGCTGCTGCGCACCTGCGACGTCTTCGTCAACAACCTGCGCTTCGGCGTGCCCGCCAAGCTGGGCTTCGGCTACGAGCAGGTGCGCCGCGTCAACCCGCGCATCGTCTACTGCGTCAGCACCGCCTGGGGCAGCAGCGGGCCGATGGCCCCGGTGGGCGGCAGCGACGGCGTCTGCCAGTGCTTCTGCGGCTGGACCAGCATCACCGGCGCGCCCGGCGGTCGCGGTGAGTACCTGCGCTACCAGGGCCAGATCGACCTCAACACCAGCATCTACATCGCCGCCTCCATCCTCCAGGCGCTGGTGGCGCGCGACCGCACAGGCCTTGGCCAGGCGGTCGACATCAACATGCCCGCCACCGCCATCGCCATGCAGTCGACGCGCCTCGCCGAGTACCTCGCCACCGGCGAGCAGCCGCTGCCGTTGGGCAGCGCCAGCGCCACCACCGCGCCGCACCAGGCCTTCCGCAGCGGGGACAACGTCTGGCTGGCCGTCGGCGTCGTCGACGACGGGCAGTGGCTGGCCCTGTGCCGCGCCCTGGAGGCGCCCGAGCTGGCCGCCGACTCGCGCTACGCGAGCAACGCCGGCCGTGTCCAGCACCGTGAGGAGCTGGCCGCGGCGCTGCAGGAGATCTTCGCCAGGCGGCCGGTCATCTGGTGGAGCACGCAGCTCACCCGGCACAACGTGCCGCACAGCCGCTTCTGGGACTTCGAGACGCTGACCCTGCATCCCCAGGTGCGCGAGAACGAGCATCTCATCCGCATCGACACCGGCAAGGCCGGCACCGTCTGGACCGGCGGCCCGCCCTGGAAGTTCGAGAAGACGCCGGCGCGGATGGAGCGCAACCCCTGGCCCGACGAGGAGCAATCCGCCCTGCTGCTCGACGGCCTCCCCGCCGCGACGCCGGCCGAGCCGAACGGCTCAGCGGCGGCCGTCGACGGCGGTCCGTTGCACGGGCTCCACGTCGTCGAGATCGCCCAGGGCATCATCGGCCCCTACTGCGGCGCGCTGCTCGCCGACGGCGGCGCCGACGTGATCAAGGTGGAGCCGCAGGGCGGCGACCACCTGCGCGCCGCGGGACCGCCCTTCGTGGGCGAGGACAGCGTCACCTTCCAGACGCTCAACCGCAACAAGCGCGGCGTCACCGACGCGGGCCAGCGCCTCGAGGACCTGGTGCGCTGGGCCGACGTCGTCGTCTGCGACCACGGCGACCCGGCGGAGTCGCTGCAGTCGCTCAACCCGCGCGCCGTCTGGTGCAGCGTCAGCCCCTACGGAGAGAACGGCCCGCTCGCGGACATGCCCGCGTCGGAGCTGGTGCTGCAGGCGATGAGCAACATCTGGGCGGGCCTCGGCGTTCCCGGTGAGGAGCCGCGCCGGCTGGGCGCGGACAAGGTGAGCATCGACGCCGGCGTCTTCGCCTTCCAGGCGGTGCTCGCCGCGCTGCACGCGCGCGAGCGCAGCGGTGAGGGGCAGCGCGTGGCGGTGAGCGCGCTGGGCGGCATCCTCTACCTCAAGGGCATGCACTGGGTGCCCTACAGCAACCCGGACCACTGGCCCTCGATCCGCGGCTACGGCGGCCACGCGCTGCGCGTCTTCACCGACCCGCCCAACCACGGGTACGCCACCAAGGACCTGGCGGTGATGCTGCAGTCGTTGGACGCCAACGAGCAGGACTTCCGCGAGTTGCTCGACGACCTCGGCATCGCCGCCGAGGGGGCCGAGATGACCTTCCGCGTCCAGGACGATCCGCGCAAGCACTACGGCTCGCTGGAGAACATGCCCATCTGGGAGAAGGCCTTCGCCACGCGGAGCTTCGCCGAGCTGGACTCGATCTTCGCCCGCCACAACTGGAACATCTTCCCCTACAACGACTACGACAGCCTCTTCGCCCATCCCCAGACGACGACGCTGGACATGGTGCGGGAGTACCGGCATCCGTCGGCCGGGTCGGTGCGCGTCATCTCGACGCCGTGGCGCTACTCGGCGACCCCGGAGAGCCGGGACTACCGGCCGGCGCCGCTCCTCGGCCAGCACGACGGCGAGGTCGCCGAGATGCTGGCCGCGGAGCGAGCGCCGGTCTGACGCCCGGGGGGCGGCTGAGCTCTCAGCCGCCCGCCTGGATCAGCTTGCCGCAGACCGGGTCCTTGTCGGGGACGTAGGCGGTCGAGGTGATCTTCACGATCCAGCTGCAGAGCTGGGGCTTGCTGAAGTTCACCGGCGGGATGGTGCCGTGCCCGTTCCAGGTGGTGTCGTTGTGCAGCGCGCTGATGAAGCCGGCGCGCGTGGGGCAGGCACCCGCCTTCTGCAGGCCCTCGATGAAGAGCTCGGCGGCGTCCCAGCCCTCGACCGAGAAGGCGTTGAGCGGCGTGGCCGACTCGTACTTGGCGACGGCCGCCTCGAACTTCTGGGTCTCGGGCAGGTTGAGCTCGAACGGCGCGGTCGGCGAGATGGTGTAGGCGCCGCCCACGATGCTGCCGCCGACCTGCTTGAGCTGGGCCGGGTCGTAGAAGTTGGGGAAGATGAAGGCCTTCCAGGTGACACCCGCCTGCACCGCCGCCTTGTACAGGGCCAGGCTCACCGCGTTGGCCACCGGCGAGTACAGCGAGTCGACGCTGTTCGACTTCATCTGCTGCGCGTCGGCGGTGAAGTCACCGGGGACGAAGGGCAGGTCGAGCCGGGTGTAGCCGACCTTGAGGCCGTCCTGCTCCGCCGCCGTCTTGAAGGTCTGCGCGGCGGGCAGCGACGCCGGGTTGTTGTGCGCGATGATCGCCACCGTGGTGCCGCCGTGCGCCTTGATGAAGTCGGCGTACGCGGTCGATCCGGCGGTGGCCACGAAGGCGCCGAAGGTGCCGAAGTAGTTGGAGTTGGCCGGCGCGAAGTCGGGGTCGGAGCCGTGGCCGACGACGGGGATCCCCATCGGCGTGAGGTACGACGACGACGCGGAGACGATGGGCGCCTGGAGGATGCCGAAGACCTGCTTGTTCTCCACCAGGTCCTTGGCGCCGTCGAGGTCGGCGGATGCGGTGCCCTGGTCGTCCTTGTCGATGAGCAGGACCTTGCGGCCGTTGACGCCGCCCGTGTCGTTGAGCAGGTCGAAGCGGGCGCGCACGCCGCCGCCCCAGCCGTTGCGCTGCGACACGGTGGGACCGCTGAGCGGGTAGAGGTCGCCGAGGGTGATCTGCGTCGGGGTGATCCCCGGAGTGTCACAGCTCGCGGCGGCGACGCCCGAGCTCGACGAGGACGACGACGAGCCGCTGCTGCCGCACGCCGCCAGCGGCGCCGCCAGCAGCGCGCCCATCAGCAGCGCCGGGTGGAAACGATTGCGGAAGTGCCCCATCTCGTCTAACTCCTCGACATGCCGGTGTGGAGGCTCTGCACGGCCATGGCCTGGCCGCTCTGTCCCTGTGCAGCGAAGGCGACGCGGCGCAGCGAGCGGCGCGGGCCGTGGAGGCGAACGTCGCTCCTGGCGTGTTGGAGGGCGAGGTTGTCCCAGATCACCAGGTCGTGCATCACCCAGTGGTGCTCGTAGATGTTGTCCGCCGCGTAGAGGTGGCCGTAGAGCTCCTCGAGCAGCTCCTCGCTGTCGGCGGCGGGCATGTCGAGGATGCGGTCGACGGCCAGCCGGGTGATGAGCAGCACGGGCTCACCGGTGTCGGGCTTCGGGTAGAGGACCGGCTGGGTGGCGCGCAGGCCCTGCGGGCCCATGTGCCATTCGCGGGTGCGTGACTCGAGGTGGTCGGGCATGCGCAGATGCATGGCCGTGCGCCCGCGCAGCCGTTCGCGCAGGGTCTCGGGAAGCAGCTCGTAGGCGCGCTGCGCGTTGGCGTACTTCGTCGCCGCCGCGCCCGGCTCGACGTCCTCCGCGTACAGCGAGATGCCCCGGGTGGGCAGCTCGGTGTAGGTGAGGTCGCTGTGGAACTCCAGCTCACCCTCGGGCGCGCCGGCGCCGGCGACGGTGTTGGAGATGTAGCTCCCGCCCAGCGGCTCGCCGATATAGCCGACCGCGCGCACCTGCTCCTCGAGCGAGAGCGGGACGCCGCGGAAGAGCAGCAGGTGATGGCGGCGGTAGAGCTTGACGAGATGCTCACGCTGCGCGGGGCCGAGCTCCTCGCGAAGGTCGACGTGCACCTCGGCCCCGACATGGGTCGAGATGGGCGTGTGTTCCAGCCTGGCGGCTGCGCCCATGTCGTCTCCAACCCGCCTGCACGGCTGATCGCGGGCTATTATGATGACGATGTCCATAGATTACAAGGGGACGTCCGCCCCGCCTCGTGCCGACCCGCCGGGGGCCGGCGGCGGGCGCCGCACCAAGAAGGCCGAGGCCCTGGCGCGCCTGATGCTGGAACGCGGCCTGGAGGGCGGGCCCGGGCTGCCCACCGAGGCGGTGCTGCGCAGCGAGTCGCACGTCGGACGCAACACCGTCCGCGAGGCGCAGCGGATCCTCGAGGTGCACGGCGCGCTCGACATCAACACGGGCTTCGGCGGCGGTGCGTCGGTGCGCATCCCCGGGAGCCGTGACTTCGGACGAGTCGCCTCCTTCTTCTACCGCTCCGCGCGGGTGCGCCTCGGCGACCTGCTCGACGCCCGCCTGCTGATGGAGCCCCTGGCGGCGCGGCTCGCCGCCGAGCAGCGCACCGAGGACGGCGACAGGCGACTGCGCGGCCTGGTCGAGACGCTGGAGCGCGGCGACACCTCGGACAACCACGGCTTCCTCCGCGCCGGCCGCGAGTTCCACGAGGTGATCTGCGGCATCTCGGCCAATCCCGTGGTCAACCTCTTCTCCACCGCCCTGGTGCAGATGGTCGTCGACCGCATGGCGGTGGTGTACCCGGAGCAGCAGCGTGGCGACGTGACGCGCACCCACGTCGCCATCGGCCGCGCCATCCTCGAGGGGGAGGCGGCACGTGCCGAGGAGCTGATGCGCCGACACTGGCTGGAGTACGACAGCGGGATCTGGGGCGCCATGTACGCGGGCGCCGACGAGGTCCTCTCCTGGCGGTGAGGCCGCGGCTCAGCTTCCGCGCAGGCTGGCGCGCAGTGCCTCGGTGGCGGCGACGTCGACGCGGACGCCCTCGGGGTCCTGCGCCGGGTCGCCGCTGACGACGACGCCGTAGTCGCGGGCCGCACCCTCGACGCTGACGTACTCGTCGCGCACGTCGCGCAGCACGCGCTCGGGGTCGCGCTGCAGCGGGTCGCCCCAGCCGCCGCCGCTGTACGAGAGGCTGCGCACGATGGCACCCGTCTCGGCCGGAAGCATGTCGCCGAGGGAGACATAGGTGTCGCTCTGTGGATCGTGCTCGTTGCTGACGGGGTCGAACTTGCCGCCGGTCGGCCGCGCGCTGCGGTAGGCGCCGTCGCGCAGCGCGGCGGGGAAGAACGGTGGACGGGTGCCGTGGTCGCTGGCCGCGCCGTCCCACATCCAGGTGGCGCCGTAGGCCCCCGCCCTGCCGCCGTAGACGCCGCCGCCCGCCTGCGGTCGCTTCTGCGCCAGCGTCTGGAAGCGATGGCGCGTCGGGGCCAGCCACATGTGGTCGCTGATCGACGAGGCGCCGCCGCGGTTGGTGCCGGCGCCGGCGCTGTCGGGCACGTATTCGGAGCGCAGCACCACCATTGGGCTGATCCGCTCCGAGGCCTCGACACCGCCCTCGTAGAGCATGTTGGCGTTGAACACCTGCTGGCCGGAGTCGGCGTCCGCGTGCCTGGTGGCCCCCCAGGGCGCGCTGCTGCTGCCGCCCACCTGCGTCGGGTACTGCGAGCCGTCGGGGCGGAAGCACTCGGTCTGCGCCTGCACGCCCTGGCCGCACGAGGCGATGGCGTCGGCGCCGAGCGCCGGGTTGAGCGCCTTGAAGATGGCCCACACGGTGACCCGCACCACCGTGGAGTAGAACATGCATGCGTGCGGCGGGAAGGGGTTGATGATGGCGTCCGGCGGCACGACGCAGTCGACGGTGCGCAGCGTCGCCGAGGTCACCGGGTTGCGCTGGTCGACGAGGAACTTCAGCGCCATCGCCACCGAGGTCTTGATGTCGGGCCAGGCGCAGTTGAGGGCGCCGCGCGTCGCCCGCGAGCTGTTGCGGAAGTCGAACTCGGCGCGCTCGCCCACCTTGGTGATGCGCACCCGCACGACGTACTCCGGCGAGTCGGGACGGCCGTCGCCGTCCAGCCATTCCTCGCCCTCGTAGACGCCGTCGGGGATGGTGCGCAGGGCGTCGGAGAGCGACTCCGCCGAGGCGTCGCACGCGTAGCGCACCGCACCGGTGTACGCCTCGAAGCCGTACTTGTCGATGGTCTCGACGAGCAGCTGCTCGCCCAGCTCCAGCGAGTGGTACATCGTCTCCAGGTCGGGGACGATCATGTCGGGGAGGCGGGTGTTGGCGTAGATCAGCTTGAAGGTCGGCACCACCGGCCTGCCCTGGCTGAACAGCGGCATCGGCGGCAGGCGCAGGCCGTCGTGGAAGACGTTGGCCTTGGCCGTCTCCCAGCCGCCCATCACCAGGCCGCCCATGTCGGTCATGTGGGCGCGGATGGTCACCGCGCCGATCTGCT